>JAESGF010000028.1_pt1 | contig 241040 bp, 225 predicted proteins | sample 9269621 | NCBI WGS metagenome assembly JAESGF01 (sample SAMN14515066, study PRJNA621663) | algae metagenome | isolation source: Tolypothrix carrinoi HA7290-LM1 and co-occurring heterotrophs from dry rock... | place: USA: Makauwahi cave, Kauai, Hawaii | collected 2011-01-06
AGCGTCCGTAGCCGCCGCCACCATAGCCGCCGCCACCGTAACCACCGCCGCCGTAGCCGCCGCCACCGTAACCGCCGTAGCCGCCACCGTAGCCGCCGCGATCATAATAACGCGGGCGCTGGTACTCGCCGTAATAGCGCGGCTTGGGTTTGTGCCTGACGACCGGCTTCTTCTCCAGCACCGGTCCTTCCTTCACGAACTTCTGCGGCGCGCCCTTGCCCGGAGGTGGCGGAGGAGCGGCGTCACCGGGAGGTGGTGCGCCGGCCGTGGAATCCTGTGCCGGAGGAGCCGCGTCTGGCGCCGGAGCGGCCTGCTGCAACGGCCGGCCCGGCCGGCGTCGTTGCGGCGCGGCTTGTTCGGGCGGTCCCGCATTGGCATTGGCGTCTGGTCCGGGACCCTGATCCGGCGCATTGGCAGGACCGGCGGCCGCCGGCGCGCCTTCGCCACCCGGGGCGGGCAAGACCTGGATCTGCCGGGTCTGCCCTTGCTGAGCGGAAGCGACGCCCAGTGCAGCTGCCATGATGGCGGCCGCGAGGGCGCACGTAAGCGATTTCGACATAACCTTCTCCATGGTCGGAAAGACGGTTCTTGTCAGTCGCAGTCGGGGCAGCGTGCGTTCGATCCGGCGCGCATCAAGCTCGGGCAAATCGCGCTCTTCTTGGCCGGCAGTCTCCGACCGGATCGGACAAAGCGCAACGCATTTCTGTTCAATGGGACGTGATAGCGGCGCCGGAATCGCGACGATTCCCTTGCGGATACTTCCCTTGCAAATAGAGCAGACCGAACCCGATCGCCGGAACCAGGATATCGGTCCAGAAGATGATCCCCGCATTGCCGGGCGCGAAATTCCGCGCCGCGATCATCTGGTAGATGTGGCCGCCTGCGGCGCCGAGAAAGAACAGCGACGGGCCGACCACGGCGGCGATGCGCAATCCGCGATCCCCCCGGAACGCGAGAAAGCCGACCGCCGCGAATCCCAGGCTCGCGAAGCCGACCTCAGCCTGGAACGGGCTGTCGGCCCAGCCGATGAAGCGCGCGGCCATGTCGCCGAAAAACACGTGCATCACGAAATTATAGAGAAGGCTGATGCCGATGGAGAACAGGAGGAAGTACGAGAACAGCGCCTCGACCAGTTGGGCACGGCTGCGCGGTTTTGGCTTCGAGAGGTAGGCCACGGCCGATGCGGTCAACCCCAGGACCAGGAGGGTGAGGGTGAAGTTGGACAGCACGAAGCGGATGAGAGATTCGATCATAATTTTCCGTGGGGCGGGGGACGTCCCGCGTGGGGTTGCAACTCCGGTTGTGGACTTGGCAGACGCCGGGACAGGGACCATATTTGCCGCATGAGCGACACCCTGACCAAGACCTATCCCGTCACCCGCACCGACGCCGAGTGGCGCGCGCTGCTGACCCCCGAACAATATTACATCATGCGCGAGCATGGCACCGAGCGGCCTGGCAGTTGCGCACTGAATTACGAAAAGCGCGCCGGCACCTTCGAATGTGCCGGCTGCGGGCAGCCGCTGTTCAAGTCCGGCCGCAAGTTCGAGAGTGGCACCGGCTGGCCGAGTTTCAACGATCCGGAGCCCGGCGCGGTCGAAACCACCGAGGACAGGACTTTCGGCATGGTCCGCACCGAGGTGCATTGCAGCCGCTGCGGCAGCCATCTGGGCCATGTATTTCCCGACGGCCCGCCGCCCACCGGCCTTCGCTATTGCATCAACGGCGTGGCGATGAATTTCAAGCCGGCCTGACGCGTTCCAATTTCCGTGAGGCGCGCTATCCTGCACTCCGCAACCCTGCGGAGACTGGGATATGCCGGACACCGCGACCCGCGAGATCGGCCGCGTCTATGCGGCGCGCGGCCCATGGATGGACGGAGTCATGCCCGGCGATCCGGCCGACGATGTCCATTTCGAAAGCCGGCCGATCCCGGAAGAGGCCTGGACTGCGTTCGAGAATTCAGACCTGTGCGAGCATATGCATGGTCTGCCGCATGAGGGCATCATCGGATCCTACGAGGAATTCTGGTTCAAGGCCGAGCAGCTTGCCGCGCTGGTTGCGCTGATCGAAACCGAGGCGCCGAAGGCGCCGGCTGCGGCGCGCGCCTGGCTTGCGGATGTCGTGCGGTTTTCGCGGCGCGCGCAGGAACGCGGCGTCGGCGTCACTTTCATTGTCGGAGGGTGAGCAGGCGGACGGGATCACGCGAAACCGTGATCGGATCGCGGCTGCCATGCCTGCAATCCTGACATATCATGCCGACAGTGCCCGTGCCGCCCGAGGCTGCGATGCCCGACCCCAACGTCAAGACCCGCACCAAAACGAAGACCAAGACCGCGCGGCCGCCGCTCTACAAGGTGATCCTGCTCAACGACGACTACACGCCGCGCGAATTTGTCGTGCAGGTGTTGAAGGCTGTGTTCCGCATGGGCGTGGAGCGCGCGCAGGCGGTGATGATGACGGCGCATCGGCGCGGCGCCTGCGTGATCGCGGTCTATACCCGCGACGTTGCCGAAACCAAGGCGAAGGAAGCCACCGATCTCGGCAAGCAGAACGGCTATCCGCTGTTCTTCACTACTGAGCCGGAAACCTGAACCGTCGGGTCCGTCCCGCAAATTTGGCTGATCGATTGTCGCGCGACAGGGTGCCCCGTACTCGGAACGAGACGTCGCGCGTTAGCATTTTGATCGCCAACGCGGAGATTTGCCATGACGGACATCACGCGCAACGTGGACGCGCTCGAACTGCGCTCCGGCGGCACCACGCTGACGCTCGACAAGAGCGACGGCAAGGCCGTGCTGCAGCGCAAATTCCTCTTCGTGAAGATGAAACCGGCCGAGATGAGTCTGTCGGACATTGCCGACGTGACGCTCGATATTGCCTTCGACGGCGCCTCGGGCATTGAAATGTGCAACGCGATGCTGGTGTCGCGGGAAGGCGCGGCCTTTGCCGTCCCCGCGTCCGACAAGGCGGACGCGGAAAAATCCGCGACCGCGATGCGGGAATTTCTCGGGCTGCACTGACGCCGCTCAGGCGTTCGTACCGACCTTGCCCGTCCGGCGCGCGATGCGCCGGACGGATAATGCGTGTGCGTCTATCAGCGGCCGCGTGCGTAAGAGCGGCGCGCTTTCGCACTGACGTTGTAATTGCGATAGCCGCCGGTATCGAAATGGACGTGTCCCGACGGATAGGTGATGACGGCGCCGCCGGAATTCGCGCGTAGCCATGCCAGCATCGCGCCGCGCTGGCCGGATCGCGGAACGAAATCAACCGCCTTGCCGTAGCGATGCTGCGAGGGGCGGCCGGAGCCTGCGATCACCGCACCGGGACGGCAGGTGGAAATCACCTTCACCGCGCCGAACCGTGCCTCGAGGCGCGACAGCACTCCGCGGGTCTGGCCGGTAAGGCAGCCGCGCGCAGCGCTGGCGCCGCGGCGCGACGAGTATTCGGTCTGCGCGGTCCGGAACGGACCGAAAGCCTCGAACTGCGAAGTGGCGATGCCCGATGCGGCATCGGCATTCTGTGCATGAACGGGGAGGGCGGGAAGAAGGGTTGCAGCCATCAGGACGGCAAACGACGTTGCGATACGCATTGAACCTCGAACTCGTTGGTGTGGATTGATTGCTACGCTTGCGAGGTCCGCATGGACGACGATGTCGCCCAGACCGTCACAGGCTTATGCCGCGCGCCAAACGCAACGCGACCGCGGAAACCGCGTGAGCCGCCTTTAGCCCATTGGATGGGGCTATTCCATGACGGAAAGGCGGCGAATACCCCTTGTGCGTCAAGCACATAGCGAAGACTAAGGTTTTGCCGCAGATCGGGACAGGTTCCGCCAAATTGTCCCGGTTCAAGCCATTCTGAAGGCGATTTCCGCGGCTGCGCGCGGCGCTTGCCGCGACTGCGGCCTGGTTTGGACGGGTTTGTTAACGCGTCTTTGCGCTCGCGGCGCTGCCCTGTAATCTCAACCCGGGTTTTCGGCGGAGCCGTGAGATCGATGCTTGTGAAGGGGATGGCCGCGGCAGCGCTGATGACGGTCGCACTCGCGCTTGCGGTGCCGGCCCTTGGCTGCAACGCCATGAGCGGCAGTGCGGGGTGCGACGGGCCCTACGGCTATCTTCCCGGATATCGCGATGGCCCGTCCGGCAGCACGCGGGGCAGCGGCGCGCTGCCGCCGATGAGTACGCTCGGCGGCGACCCGACCGGCAGTTTCGAACGGCCGGGGACCATCGGGGCTGTGACCTTCGGCAGCGGTGGCCGCAAATGCAGCGGCATGTTCCGGTCGGTGAATTGCTGAACCGCCGAACGATGTTATCAGGGGAATCGATCATGCGTGGTTCGAGCCTCGCCGCTGTCACCATCGCTGCCATGCTGGCCGCCGCAACGGCGCAGGCGCAGGACAGGAAGCCGGACGCGGGAGACCGCAGCGTCGCGCAATATACCTGCAAGGATGTGATGCGCGAGAGCGGCGGCAATCGCGACGTCGCAATCGCCTTCCTGCACGGCTTCCTGCTCGGACAATCGGGCGGCAGCACGTTCAATGTCGAGACGCTGCGCAAGCAGACCGACGCCTTCATCGAGCGCTGTCTCGACAATCCCGGCCTGCGCGCCGCCGACGTGATGGGCGAGATCCGCAAGTAGCGGACGCGGCGCTATTTCTTCTCGATCGAGATGCCGCCGGGGCCGACATTGATCTGCATGCCCTCGGGCTGCTTCTTCGCCTGGTACAGGTTCCAGGCGAGGATCGCGGCGACGACGGCCAGCGCGCCGACGAGAAGATAGAGCATGTTGTTGCGGGTCATGGGAATCGCGGGCCTCTGATGATGGCTGCGCTGTAGCGCATCCGGATTGCGGATGGAAACGCGGCAGCGCGGGGCGGGGGGGGGGGGGGTCAAGGCGCGTGCGGGCAAAGCTCCGCCGTCCCTGTTTTTTGGCCGGCGCGGGCGCGCCCGTCGTCCAACTCGCATTCCTTCCCTCGGGAACCCAAGGGCGCGCGGAACGCCGGGCTTTCAGCCAGCCCATGGCCCCATGCGCAAGTGTGTAAAGCGCATGAGATTGTAGTCACCACGGACCGCCGAAAGGAATCCGGCGTTCCGCGCGCGGTGTTTGAGGCTTGCTCTGCGACAACCCCGGAGGACATACACCGTTGACCGGCATCGCCGGGCGGCTCGTCTTTGTATCCTCCGCTGGTGACCCACGGTCGGTGAGCCGGATCATCGCAGCTTGGGCCTCCGCTGAAGAACGCACGTCTTGCGCCCAGCAACGGCCACCGCATCCCGCCCCGCGTCTCATGACGCTGATCAGACGCCCCTTGGACGAGGCGGGATGATTGGACTATATTCCTAATACATGGAAAAGTCAAGAGGCGCGTACTGTCGTAGGATGGGTTGAGCGCAGCGAAACCCATCGGCTTGGACAATCGCAGCGCTTTGTCCGAGTGCGAATGCGCGCCTGATCTGCGGGAAAAGTGATGGGTTTCGCTGCGCTCAACCCATCCTACGCTTGCTAGGTGACTGGGACCGCAGGGCGGTGGTGGGGGCATCACGCATTTTGAGCAAAGATGAAAGAGGCCCATTTCTGGCTAATGTGCGTAAAAGAGCCAACTCGAACGTTGTCGACAAGCTGCTTTTCGATCACGTCATGTCACACTAACAAGCACGCGTCGCTCCGCGCGCCACCGCCATGATGCGCGGGTGATCGAACGCCACGAAGCGTCCCGTCATAACGCGGCGCGCGGCTGTCGATGATGCCGGAACACGCCCCATTCCCAAAACCACTGGATCGTCCGCACTCAAACGTATAGACGGGCGCTCCATTTGCGGACGCCACGATGTCATCCTGCGGACTTGATTTCGGAACCTCGAACACCACGCTCGGACACATGGTCGATCATGTGCCGGTGCTGGTCCCGCTGGAGGCGGAGCACGTCACGATTCCGAGCGCGATCTTCTTCGAGCGCAACGGCGGCGTTTTTATCGGCCGGCGCGCGATCGACACCTATGTGGATGGCACCAATGGCCGGCTGATGCGCAGCCTGAAGTCGCTGCTCGGCACCTCGCTGATCAACGAGACCACGCAGCTCGGACGTGAGCGCAAGACCTTCCGCGACGTCATCGCCGCTTATGTCGGCGCGGTGAAGCGGCGCGCGGAGCAGGCGACCGGTGTCACGTTCCGCAACGTGGTTCATGGCCGCCCGGTGCATTTCGTCGACAACGCGCCGGATGCCGACGCCAGGGCCGAGGACACGCTGCGCGAGATTGCGCGCGGGCTCGGCTTCGACGAGATCACCTTCCAGTTCGAACCGATCGCGGCGGCGCTCGATTACGAGCGCGCGATATCCGGCGAGCAGATCGCGCTGATCGCCGACATCGGCGGCGGCACCTCCGACTTCTCCATCGTGCGCCTCAGTCCGCGCCGGCATCGGGTGGCCGACCGCACCGGCGATATTCTCGCCAACGATGGCGTGCGGATCGGCGGCACGGATTTCGACCGGCGCGTGAGTCTCGGCGAGGTCATGCCGCTGCTCGGCTATGGCAGCGCGATGAAGCGGGACGGGCTCAACGCGCCGACCAGCTATTTCCACGATCTGGCGACCTGGTCGAACATCAACCGCATGTATGAGCGCGGCGTCGCGGATGACGTCCGGCAGGTGCGCAGGGAAGCGAGGCAGCCGGAGCTGTTCGATCGCCTGCTGCGGGTGCTGGACGATCAGCGCGGCCATACGCTGGCGATGGATGTCGAACGATCGAAGATCGCGCTGTCGGACGCAGCCAGCGCCGGCTTTGCGCTGGACTGGATCGAGCCGGGCCTGGCGGTCGAGATCGCGCGCGGCGATCTGGTGCGGCATACCTCGGCACTGGCGGAGGGCATCGCCGCGCGGATCGGGAGCTGTCTCACACAGGCCGGTCTCGGCGCCGGCGATATCGATGCCTTGTTCCTGACCGGCGGTTCGGTGCAGCTTGCGCATGTGCGGCGCGCGATTACCGCCTGCGTGCCGGACGCGCGCGTGGTCGAAGGCGATACCTTCGGCGCAGTCGGCAAGGGGCTGACGATCGAGGCCGAGCGGCGCTATGGGCCGGTCGCAGTGGGGTGAAGGACGGGTCCAAAGCGGTTTGCGGTAACGCTGCGTCCGGAGCGGTCAAACTATCAAGATCGAGCGACGGGGCGGCAACCGAGCGCCCGGAATGCGGTTGCCACGTCGCTACTTCGCCCTCCCGCGCAGCGCCACACCCGCCTCGCGTGCCTCTGCGACGATCCGCGGGTGATCGAATGCCGTGAAGCGGCCGCCGCGACGCAGCACCCGACCATCGATGATGACGGTGTCGACATTCGAGGGCATCGCCAGCGATACGATCGCCTCATAGGGATCGCCGGCAGGCGCGATGTTGGTGTCGGTGGTCCGCACCAGCACGAGGTCGGCGCGCTTGCCCGGCGTGATCGAGCCGGTGCGATCGGCGATGCCGAGATCGACGGCGCCATCGAGGGTCGCGAGCTGCAGCAGGCGCTTCAGCGTCAGCGGCACGCTTGCGCCGATGCGATGCTGGTGAAGCGCGAACAGGATGCGCATCGACGAGAAGGGATCGGCACTGATCGAGGCGATGTGATCGGTCGAGAGACTGACCTTGACGCCGGCGTCCAGCAATTCACCGAGCTGGATGACGCCGAGCTTGGAGCTCCGGCGGGCCTCGAGTTGCGGCGATGTCGAATAGCTGACGCCGCGCGCCTTCATGATCGCCCGCTCCTCGGGCGTCGTCAGCAGCGGATGGACGAGCTGCACGTCCGGCCCCAGCATGCCGGCCTTTTCGAGATCGGTGATCGGGCTCGCGCCCGAGGTATGCATGGTGATCGGGAGGCCGAGCGCGCGCGCCGCGTCCCAGTCGCGCTTCAGCTGCTCCACCGTCAGAACGCCGCGGGACGCCGCGGCAGCCGAGCCGCCGATGGTCAAAGCACCGAGATTGCGCGAAGAGATGCCGAGCGTCAGCATGCCGTCCTTGTCCGGCATCCAGTCCTTCTGCACGCGGGCCAGGCCCGCGGCATCCATCGGCGCATCGTCGGCGAGGCCGACCGGGGTACCATAGGCGAGGCGACCGCGCAGGCCCATGTCGCGCATGGCCGACAGCTCGGCATCGGCGTGCTCGGGGCTGCGGGTGTTGTGCGCCCAGTTGTGAATTGTGGTGATGCCGGCTGAGATGGCGTCGGTCGCGCCGAGGCGAACGGCGCGGTAGCTGTCCTCCGGGGTCATCAACGGGCCAAGGCGGGCGGTGGTCGGGAAATAGCCGAGCGCGGGCATGTCGGCACGCACGAACGGGCGCAGCAGGCTCGCCCACAGATGGAAATGGGTGTCGACGAAACCCGGGATCACGATCATGCCGGCGCCATCGATGACCTGGGCACCCGGCGAATCGATGCGCTCGGCCACTGCGACGATGGCGCCATTGCGGACATGCACGTCGCCCGAGGCGAGATCGGGCACGGCCGGATCCATAGTGAGTATCGTCGCGCCGCGGATAAGGATTTCGCCGCGCTCCGGCAGCGTTGCGGCGGGTGCCGAAGCATTGCGCGCCGTTTGCGCCAGCAGCCTGCGCGGCGCCATTACCGCAGCGGATCCCAGCACGGCGGCGCCAGCGAGAAGCCGCCGGCGGGTGAAGTCGTGGCCCTGCATGTCGTCTCCCCAAAGTTTTTCTTGTGTCTTTCGAAACCGGCCGACTATGGCATACGGCGTGAGGCCGTCCAAAAAAGAAGGGCGGCCTTGCGGGCCGCCCGTCTGGTCGCAAGGCCTGTGCGGCGAAACTATTTCAGCGTCAGCGCCATGCCGTTGAGATCGAGGTTCACCATCAACCCGGTCTGGGTGCCGGCGAGTTGCATCACCGCGCCGCGCTGGTTGGTCAGCACCACGGCCTGCGGGCCGCGGATGATGGCGGCGCCGGCCGAGCCTGCGCCATAGACGCCCTCGACATCGCGCGGCGAATTGATGTTGCGCACGGTGCCGCGCAGGTTGATCGCGGCGCCGCCGAAGGTGAGGCCCCAGCTCAGGCCCCCGATGGCCAGCGGATAGCGGCGGCCGCGGAAGGTCAGTGTGCCTTCGCCGATGGTGCCGCCGATCACCCAGCCGCCTTTGAGAAAGCGGATATGCACGGTGCCCTGGTCGGCGCGGGCGGTGGAGGCGAAGCCGATCGCGAGCACGGCGATGAGGGATAGCGCGAAGATGCGAAGGCGCGTGATGGTCGTCATGGAGTGTCCCCGGTTTGATGCGGTCGGCGATGCCGGGCGCCCCGGCCAACGCGATGACGCGAGCGCTATCAGTACCTGATTCGCACAAAGGGCCGCGCTGAGCGCGGCCCTTTTCGATCTCCGTTTGGCGGGGACGAGCGGATTGGTGCTCGGCTACAGCTTACGAACACCCCGTCGTGCTGCCGCAGGTGTCGCACTTCATGCAGGTGCCGTTGCGCACCAGCGTGAAGTTCTGGCACTCGCCGCAGGCTTCGCCCTCGTAGCCGCGGGCCTTGGCTTCGGCTCTCCGTTCGGAGATCGCCGCCTTCGGCTGCGCGCTCGGCTGAACCTTCGGTTCCTCCAGCATCGCCCGCATGCGCTCGGCGACCGGATTGAGATCGAGCGCGGGCGCCGATTTCAGCGCGGTGGCGCCGGCGGAATGAAACGCGGTGACGTTGGTGGCGGCCTGCTGCGAGCCCGCCGACACCGCCGGAGACGCATGCGACGAGAACACCCCGAGCTTGTCGCTGCGCGAGCGGGTGATGCCCTTCGACAGGTATTTCGCGGCCGGCGACTGCACCTCCGGTGCCTTGCCTTCCTCCACGCCCTTGCCGAGCGCGTCGAAGCCGGTCTCCGACGGATCGACATGCGCGAGGTCGAAGCGGCTCATATAGCTCACCGCCAGTTCGCGGAACACGTAGTCGAGGATCGAGGTCGCGAACTTGATCGAGTCGTTGCCCTGCACGGGGCCGGACGGCTCGAACCGCGTGAAGGTGAAGGCGTCGACATATTCCTCCAGCGGCACGCCATATTGCAGGCCGAGCGACACCGCGATCGCGAAGTTGTTGATGAAGGAGCGGAGCGCCGCGCCTTCCTTGTGCATGTCGATGAAGATCTCGCCGATGCGGCCGTCGTCGTATTCGCCGGTGCGCAGATAGACCTTGTGACCGCCGACCACCGCCTTCTGGGTGTAGCCCTTGCGGCGATCCGGCAGCTTCTCGCGCTCGCGGATGACGGTGATGCGCTCGACCACCTTTTCGATCACGCGCTCGGCCAGCTGGCTGGTGCGCGCGGCATTCGGCTTGTCGATGAAGGCCTCGAGCTCGTCGTCGTCCTCGTCTTCATCGGCGATGAGCTGCGAATTCAGCGGCTGCGACAGCTTCGAGCCATCGCGATAGAGCGCGTTGGCCTTCAGCGCCAGCTTCCAGGAGAGCATATACGCGCTCTTGCAGTCGTCGACCGAGGCCTCGTTCGGCATGTTGATGGTCTTGGAGATGGCGCCGGAGATGAAGGGCTGCGCCGCCGCCATCATGCGGATGTGGCTTTCGACCGAGAGATAGCGCTTGCCGGTGCGGCCGCACGGATTGGCGCAGTCGAACACCGCGTAATGTGCGGGCTTCAGGTGCGGCGCACCTTCCACCGTCATCGCGCCGCAGACATGGATGTTGGCGGCTTCGATCTCGCGCTTGGTGAAACCGAGATGCGCGAGCAGGTCAAACGTAGGATTGGCGAGATCGGCCGGCGACACGCCGAGCGCATCGCGGCAGAACTGCTCGCCCAGCGTCCACTTGTTGAAGGCGAACTTGATGTCGAAGGCGGTCGGTAGCGCCTTCTCGATCAGTTCGATGGCTTCGCTGGTGAAGCCCTTGGCCTTCAGCGTCGAGTGGTTGATCGCCGGCGCATTGGCGAGGTTGCCGTGGCCGACCGCATAGGCCTCGATCTCGGCGATCTCGGCCTCGCTGTAGCCCAGCGTGCGCAGCGCTTCCGGCACCGCGCGGTTGATGATCTTGAAATAGCCGCCGCCGGCCAGCTTCTTGAACTTCACCAGCGCGAAGTCGGGCTCGATGCCGGTGGTGTCGCAATCCATGACGAGGCCGATGGTGCCGGTCGGTGCGATCACGGTCGCCTGGGCGTTGCGATAGCCGTGCTGCTCGCCGAGCGCGATCGCCTTGTCCCAGGCGAGCTTGGCATGATGCACCAGCGTCTGGTCCGGGCAATGCGAGGCCTCGATCGGCACCGGATTGGTGCCGAGCTGCTCGTAGCCTGATGCTTCGCCATAGGCGGCGCGGCGATGGTTGCGCATCACCCGCAGCATGTGCTCGCGGTTCCTCGCAAAGCCCGGGAAGGCGCCGAGTTCGGCCGCCATCTCCGCCGAGGTGGCATAGGAGATGCCGGTCATGATCGCGGTCAGCGCGGCGCCGATGGCGCGGCCGGAATCGGAGTCATAGGGGATGCCGGACGACATCAAGAGGCCGCCGATATTGGCGTAGCCCAGTCCCAGCGTGCGATATTCGTAAGACAATTGCGCGATTTCCTTCGACGGGAACTGCGCCATCATCACCGAGATTTCGAGCACGACGGTCCACAGCCGCACCGCGTGTTCATAGGACGCGACGTCGAACACCTTGGTATCCTTGTCGCGGAAGGTGAGCAGGTTCAGCGACGCCAGATTGCAGGCGGTGTCGTCGAGGAACATGTATTCCGAGCACGGGTTCGAGGCGCGGATTTCGCCCGAGGCCGGGCAGGTGTGCCAGTCGTTGACCGTGGTGTGGAATTGCAAGCCGGGATCGGCGCAGGCCCAGGCGGCATGGCCGATCTTCTCCCACAGGTCGCGCGCCTTCAGCGACTTCGCCACCTTTCCGGTCTTGCGCCAGGTCAGATCGAAATTGCCGTCGGTCTCGACGCTCTTCAGGAAGTCGTCGGTGACGCGCACCGAGTTGTTGGAGTTCTGGCCGGAGACGGTGAGGTAGGCTTCGCTATCCCAGTCGGTGTCGTAGATCGGGAAATCGATGTCGGTGTAGCCCTGGCGCGCGAACTGAATCACGCGCTTGATCATGTTGTCGGGCACGAACGCCTTGCGGGCGAGCTTGATCTCGCGCTTCAGCGCCGGATTCTTGTCGGGCGAGAAGCAGTCGTCGCCGGAGCCTTCGCAATTGACGCAGGCCTTCAGCACCGCGCGCAGATGCTTCTGATTGATCTTGGAACCGGTGACGAGAGCGGCGACCTTCTGCTCCTCCTTCACCTTCCAGTCGATATATTGCTCGATATCCGGATGGTCGGCATCGACCACCACCATCTTGGCGGCGCGGCGCGTGGTGCCGCCCGACTTGATCGCGCCCGCGGCGCGGTCGCCGATCTTGAGGAACGACATCAGGCCGGACGACTTGCCGCCGCCGGACAGCTTTTCGTTCTCCGCGCGCAGCGCCGAGAAATTCGAGCCGGTGCCGGAGCCGTATTTGAACAGGCGCGCCTCGCGCACCCACAAGTCCATAATGCCGCCCTCGTTGACGAGGTCGTCCGAGATCGACTGGATGAAGCAGGCATGCGGCTGCGGATGCTCGTAGGCGCTCTCAGACTTGCGCAATTCGCCGCTCTGGTGATCGACGTAATAATGGCCCTGCGACGGACCGTCGATGCCATAGGCCCAGTGCAGGCCGGTGTTGAACCATTGCGGCGAGTTCGGCGCGCACATCTGCATCGCCAGCATGTAACGGTGCTCGTCGAAGAAGGCCTGGGCATCGGTCTCGGTGTCGAAATAGCCGCCTTTCCAGCCCCAATAGGTCCATGTGCCGGCCAGGCGATCGAACACCTGGCGGGCGGAATGCTCGCCGACGCTGCGCTCAGCTTCAGGCAGCAAGGCCAGCGCGGCATGGTCAGCGACCGAGCGCCACAGGAAGGAGGGGACCGAATTCTCCTCGACCTTCTTCAGCGCCGCCGGCACACCGGCCTTGCGGAAATACTTCTGGGCGAGAACGTCGGACGCCACCTGCGACCAGAATTCCGGCACTTCCACATTGTCGAGCCGGAACACGACCGAACCGTCCGGATTCTTGATCTCGCTTGTGGTCAGGCGGAAGTCGATCCCCGCATAGGGAGACTGTCCGTCCGTGGTGAAGCGCCGTTCGATCCGCATTCGTCTTGCCCCGTTCTTGTCTTGCCGGCGGCATTGCGCCGGTCTGTTCCGTGACGACGGCCCGTCCCGCCATCGTCATTCGGCTCTGTTCTTGTTCGACGCCCGTTCACTTTAACTCAGCAGGTGCTGGTTTGGCCGCACCCGTTTTCGGCCCCGGCAGAGACGCGAAACCCCCCCGCCAAGGGTTTAGTCTGGGCGGGTGCCTGCCTCGCAAACGCTGTCGGAGGAGCCGGCGGAGACGACAAACACACCCGCGCCGGACTTGAGACTCAACCTATGAAGACTTGCCCGGCCCGTCAAGCTATAGTGGCTCAGTTCCTACCAAACCCTAAAGCTTGTGTCCCCTGTTGAGAATTGCGGGGATTACGCACGAACCAGTGAATGTAGTTTGGGAGCGCCGGGGGGATTCGCCAAGCGGAAATCCACCTGCGGCGAAACGCCCAGGTCATGGTCCCGTCGCACGCGCCGAAATAGGCTCAAACACAGAGATTCGCTGTCAAGCGTCACACGGGAGGACGCGCAAGGGAGGGTCGCGAGGCGGTGCCCAGGCACCTCACGCGACCCTCCCAATAAACTCAAAACGCAGCGATTCTCCGTTTGACCCCAAGCAGATAGCGCTACCCTGCAGGTCTGTCCTTGGGATAGTCGCGCTCCGGATCGCGCTTCGGCGGCGGTTTTTGCTCCGGTTGCTGTGACGACTCGCCTGGGAGTTTCCACGGCTCGTCGGTTTCGCTGCTGCTGCTCCGGTCCTTGCCGCTCATCGCGCGTTCTCCGCCGTCCCGGGTTTCGCCTTCTTGGTATGCTGTCGCGCCAGCGTCTCGGCGGGCAGGATGTGCGCCAGCGCCGCCTGCATCTTGTTCTGGAAGCCGCTGACCACACCGCCGTCGCCCGCCATCATCGACTTGAAGCCGTCCTTCGCCACATCAATGGGGCTGGCTTTTTCCTGGGTCGCGAACTCAGTGTCGAGCAAGCCAGCGCGACGGAAGAAGTCCGCTTCCGTCGGACCCGGCATCAGGCAGGTCACGGTGACGCCGGTATCCTTCATTTCCTCACGCAGGGCGTAAGAGAACGAATCCACGAACGCCTTGGTAGCGTTGTAGACCGCATGGTAGGCGCCGGGCATGAAGCCCGCGATCGACCCGGTGATCAGGATCTTGCCCTCGCCACGGGCGCGCATGTCACGAGCGACTTTCTGGATCAGATACAACGTGCCGGTGATATTGGTGTCGATCACATAGCGGATATCGTTGAAATCCTGATCGAGAAAAGCCTGGCCCAGGCCGCGGCCGGCATTGGCGAGCAGGGCGGCTACCGGCCGGCCCCTGATCGCGTGATAGAGCTTTTCGTTGCCGTCGATGGTTGCGAGATCGGCCTGCACCGCCTCCACCTTGCCATTGCCGAGGCGAAGTTCGTCGGCGGCCTTCTCGATCTCTGGCTCGTTGGCCGCGATGATGAGATCGAAGCCATGCTCGGCGCATTGCCGCGCGAGCTGCAAGCCGATGCCGGTGGACGCACCGGTCACGACCGCCAGCGGCCGGCCTGTCTTATCAAGCATGGACCGACTCCTTGCGGCTCTCGAGCCGACGTTTCGTCATGCCGGGCTTGAGCACGACCTTGATGCAGCCATCCTTCTTGTCGCGGAAGGTCTCGTACAACTCCGGTCCCTGTTCGAGCGGAGCGACATGGGTGATCACCTCGGTTGGGTCGATCTTGCCTTCGTCAATGAGCGCCAGAAGCTTCGGCAGGTAGCGCTGCACCGGTGTCTGCGCCATGCGGAAGGTGAGGCCGCGATTGATTGCAGAGCCCATCGGGATCTTGTCGAGGAAGCCGCCATAGACGCCGATGACCGACACCATGCCGAAGTTGCGGCAGCAATGGATGGCCTGACGCAGGACATGCGGCCGGTCGGTGCCCATGAACGCTGCGACCTTGATGCGGTCCCAGCGCGCCATCAGACTGGAGGAGGGCTCGGCCTCGGTGCCGACAGCGTCGATGCAGGCATCGGCACCGCGACCTTCGGTCTTGTCCATAATGACCTCGTAGACGTCCTCGTCGAGGAAATCGATGGTCTCCGCGCCGGCGACACGCGCCAGCGCCAATCGCTCCGGGACTGTGTCGATGGCGATGACGCGTTCGGCGCCGAGCAGGAATGCCGAGCGGATCGCAAACTGTCCGACCGGACCGCAGCCCCAGATCGCGACGGTTTCGCCGCCTTTCAGGTCACAGAATTCCGCGCCCATATAGCCAGTCGGAAAGATGTCGGAGAGGAACAGCACCTGCTCGTCGCTGAGATGGTCCGGTACTTTGATCGGGCCGACATCGGCATAGGGAACGCGCAGATATTCGGCCTGGCCGCCGGCATAGCCGCCGAGCAGATGCGAATAGCCGAACAGGCCGCCGGGCGCGTTGCCCCACAGCTTCGCGGCCTTGTCGCGATCCGGGTTGGTGCACTCGCAGCCTGAGAAGAATCCGTTGCGGCAGAAGAAGCATTCTCCGCAGGAAATGGTGAAGGGCACGACGATGCGGTCGCCGGGCTTGAGCGCCTTGTTGCCGCTGCCGACCTCGACGACTTCGCCCATGGTTTCATGGCCGATGACGTCGCCACTCTGCATCTGCGGGATGATGCCGGCATGGATATGCAGGTCGGAACCGCAGATGGCACAGGCCGTCACCTTGATGATCGCGTCCTGCGGATGCTCGATCCGGGGATCGGGAACTTCCTCGCAGCGGATGTCGCCTTTGCCGTGCCATGCCAGAGCTTTCATTCGATGTTCCTTCGCGCGCGACCGGCCGGGGACATCCGGCATCCGAGAGCCAACGAAGGCGGAGACGTGAAAGTTCAGGCGCGGACCCGGATAATTGCCGAAGCTGGCACAATGCCGCGCGGAACACCCTGACATCCGCCGAGGGTGTCCGATATCCGGCATTTGACTTAAATCGCCCGCGTTTCGGTGCCGGCTCTTTAGACCCCGGCGCGCTAGCCTCCCGCCGTTGTGGAGGCTCCCATGCGCAGACTGGTGTCGTGTGTGTTCGTTGCGGTCGTCGGCCTTGCGTCGGCGGCGTCAGCGCAAAGCATCGTCGATTTCAGCCAGCCGCAGACCGGCAAGTCGCGGTTCGTGCTCAACGCCGACATGACGCCGGCCGATCTGGGTGCCGCATCCGAACCAGCCACGCCGGTGGCGGTGGCGCCGCGCGTGCCGGCCTGCGGCGAAGGCTGCAAGCTGGAGCAGCCGGTGATGCCGCGCGAGAAGGCCTATGGGTACCGCGACGAACCCGGCGCTTCCGGCTCGCGCAGTGGCACGGGCCCGCGCGTCATCGTCATCAGCAACGCGAACGGCAATCAGGCGCAACAGGCCGCGAAGCCGGCCCCCGCGCAGCGCAGCGGCTTCCGCATGCGCCGGCGCTGAAAGCGGCTTCGCGACCCGCATCGCAATCGCGCAGCGCGTTCAGTCCTGTAGGATGAACGTCACCTTCAGGTTGACGCGGTATTCGTCGATCTTGCCTTTCTTGATGACGCATTTCTGGCCTTCGACCCAGACGCCTTCGACATTCTTCAGCGTCTTCACGGCGCGGGCGACGCCGTTCTGGATGGCGTTTTCGAAGCTCTTCTTGGAAGCGGAAATCAGTTCGGTCACGCGAGCGACAGCCATTGCGATCCTCCCTTGATTTTGCAGAGCCTTGTCGAGGCGGCTCTATCGTCAAGCGTAGGGCGTGGGGCAGGGCGGTCAAGCGGTCCCGATGGCTGGTCGGACGCAGGGGCCGCGACCTTCTTTGCCGGCGTTCAGCGGCAATTTACCTCCGGACGGTAAGTATCTCTTCGGGACCGCGAACAGACCGGAGCAAACGTGATGATCGGGGCAGCCACGCTATCGTCGCGTGCCAGTTTCCAGGACATGGTGATTTGGCTCGCCTCGGTCGGCGCGGTGATCCTGTTTGCCTACGAATACAGCTTCTTCGAACATTCAGACGCGATGACCGCGCACGAGAAGCGTGTCACGACCGGAGAGTTTTTCGTAGTCTCCGGGGTCTTCATTGTTGGACTCATCATCTACGCGTTTCGCCGGAGCCAGCAGGAGAAGCGCGAAATGGCTTTGCGGCTTGCCGCGGAATTTGCGGCGAACCGCGCCCGCGATGAGGCGCTGCACGATCCGCTCACCAACATGCCGAACCGTCGCGCTTTGTCGGAGGCCGTGTCGGCGGCGCTGAGCCAACCCGATCCGGCGCATAGGTCACACGCCCTGGTGATGTTCGATCTGAACGGATTCAAGTCGGTCAACGACCATTACGGTCATCCCGTCGGCGACCGCGTGCTGCAGGAGATCGCGGGCCGGCTCGAAGCCGCCGCCGGTCCTGCAAAAATGTCGGCGCGTATCGGGGGAGACGAATTCGCAATCTTCTGTCCCTCGGTGCGGCAGGCCGCCGATGTCGAGCAATTCATTCGCTCGACGGTCAAAACGATCGAGGCGCCGATTATTGTGGACGGGATCGAGCATCGTGTCGGCGCGGGTGCTGGTATCGCCCTCTATCCGCGTGACGCGCGCACCGAACAGGATCTGTTCCGGCGCGCCGACGAGGCGCTCTATCGCGCGAAGGCCGAGCCGCGCTCCGCGGTCTGCACCTACAGCTAGTCATCCGATCGCGACTATCTCGGCCTTCACAGCGAACCGATGCGCTGACGAAACGCGCGCGGTGACTGTCCGGTGGCCTGGGTGAAGGTGCGGGTGAAATAGGCCGGATCGTCGAAGCGCAGCGCATAGGCAATCTGCGAGATCGACAGATTGGTGTAGACGAGGTGGCGCCTGGCCTCGCGCACCATGCGGTCGCGGATCATCTGTGTCGCCGGGCAACCAAAGGCCTCGCGCACGACGCGGGTGAGATGGGTCGGGGTGACGTTCAGCGCCTCCGCATAGCGCGCGACGGGCCAATGCTCCAAAAAATGCGCGTCCAGCAAATCCTCGAACCGCCGCAGGAGATCGGCGCCGGGCGTGCGTGCAGCCGGGCTGTGCTCGGCGGCCAGCGCCCGCGCCACCAGACCGAGCAGCATGCCGGACAGCGACCGCAGCAGATGCGCGCGTGCATAATCGCGCGCGCCGAACTCGGCGAAGATGCCGGTCGCGATCTTGCGCATCTCGCCGGTGCCGGCGATCACGGCCGCCTTGCCGAGAACGCGCGCGAGTCCCTCCGACGGCACCAGCACCTGATCGAGGAATTCCGAAACGACGGTCACGACCCAGCCATCGGTCCCGGGTTTGAACGAGAAGCCATGCACCTGGCCGGTCGGCACGTTGACGAGAGACATCGGCCGCAGGCGATGGCGCTGTCCTTCCAGCGTGACCGCGCCGCCGCCGCGCGATACCAGCAGCACCTGATGCAGCCGCGCATGGCGATGCGGCTCCAGTTCCCAGTCATGCAGCACCGAGCGCGCCGCGATGGTCTCGCAATGGACGACGTCGGGGACGTCGCTGGTTTCGCCGAACAGATTATAGGACCGGATGGTCGATCTGGCGGAGGCGCGCATGTTCGATTTGTACAAGAGATCGTGCGCTTGATCCATGTCCTTTCGCCGCCGGCGACCCTAGGTCAAGATGCAAGATCAGGGAGGACGCGGCCATGAAAACACAGGTCTGCATCATCGGCGGCGGCCCGTCCGGGCTGCTGCTGTCACAGCTTCTGCACCTGCGCGGGATCGACACCATCCTGCTCGAAAAGCACAGCCGCGAATATGTGCTGAGCCGGATCAGGGCCGGCGTGCTGGAGCACGGCTTCGCCAAGCTGATGCGGGAGGCGCAATGCGGCGAGCGCATGGACCGCGAGGGCGAGATCCACGAGGGCTTCTACATCGCCCATGACGGCAAGCTCGACCGCGTCGATCTGCACAAATATTCCGGCGGCAATTCGGTGATCGTCTATGGGCAGACCGAGCTGACGCGCGACCTCTACGAAGCGCGCGAGCGCATGAAGGGCAATGTCATCCACAATGTGGAGGACGTGCATCTCAACGACATCACCTCGGACGCGCCCTATGTGACCTATCGCGACGGCGACCGGATCGTCCGCATCGATTGCGACTACATCGTCGGCGCCGACGGCTTCCATGGCGTCAGCCGCAAGGCGATCCCGAAAGGCGTGTTGCGCGAATACGAGCGCATCTATCCGTTCGGCTGGCTCGGCGTGCTGTCGCGCACCAAGCCGGTCTCGCCGGAACTGATCTATGCCAAGCACGAGCGCGGCTTCGCGCTCTGTTCTCTTCGGTCACAAGTGCTGAGCCGCTATTACATCCAGGTGCCGCTGGAAGACACCGTCGAGGACTGGTCCGACGATGCATTCTGGGCGGAGCTGAAGCGCCGGCTGCCGGACGAGGTGGCCGGGCAATTGCAGACCGGCCCGGCGATCGAAAAGAGCATCGCGCCGCTGCGCAGCTTTGTCGCCGAGCCGATGCGCTATGGCCGCCTGTTCCTCGCCGGCGATGCCGCCCATATCGTGCCGCCGACCGGCGCGCGCGGGCTCAACTCGGCGGCGTCGGACATCTATTATCTCTATCACGGGCTGGTGGATCATTATCAGAACGGCGACGACATCAGGCTCGAAGGCTATTCCGACAAGGCGCTGGCGCGGGTGTGGAAGGCGCAGCGCTTCTCGTGGTGGATGACCACGCTGCTGCATCGCTTTCCGGCCAACAGCCCGTATGAGAACAAGCTGCAGGAGACCGACCTGCAATATCTGTTCTCGTCCGAACTGGCGAAGGGATCGCTGGCAGAGAATTATGTCGGATTGCCGTTCTGAACGTTCGCCTTACAGCACGACGATCCCGGCATGCTTGGCCTTGTCGTCGGGCTCGACATGGATCGAGATCAGCGCGTCCTGCATTTCGGCCTTGATCGCGCGCTCCAGCCGGTCGCAGATTTCGTGCGCCTCGGTGACGGTCATCGTGCCTTTCACCACCAGATGGAAGTCGACAAAGGTCATAAGTCCGGCGTGGCGGGTGCGCAGGTCGTGCGCCTCGATCGCGCCGTCGGCATTGGCGGCAATGACCGCGCGGATGCGGGCCAGTTCGCCGTCCGGTATGGCTTCGTCGAGCAGGCCGCCGACGGATTCCTTCATCACCCGCCAGCCCGCCCACAGCACGTTGACGCCGACCAGCGCGGCCATGATCGGATCGAGGATGACATAGCCGGTGAGGGCGGCGAGCGACACGCCGCACAGCACACCCACCGACGATACGACATCGGTGAGCAGGTGCCGGCCATCGGCCACGAGGGCGGGTGACTTGCGCTTGCGTCCCTGCGTGATCAGGACATAGCACCAGACCGCGTTGATCGCCGTGGCGCCGCCGTTTACCGCAAGTCCGATCCAGGGCGCGTCGACGATGCGGGGTGCGCGCAGTGCGCCATAGGCTTCGTGGAAGATCGCGATCGCCGCAACGATGATCAGCGCCCCTTCGATCACGGCGGAGATATATTCGGCCTTGTGGTGCCCGTAAGGGTGATTGGCATCGGCCGGCTGCGCGGCGAAGCGAATCGCGATCAGCGCGGCGATGGCGGTCGCGACATTGACGATGCTCTCGATCGCGTCCGACAGCAGCGCGACGCTGCCGGTCAGGTGCCAGGCGAGATATTTCAGAGCAAGGACGACAAGACCCACCGCGATGCTGCCTGCGGCGAGAATCTGAACCCGTTTCATTGGCGACCGCTGGTGGATGAACGGGCGATCTAGGCCGGCGGCGGCGGCGGTGCAAGCATTGTGTTTTCAAATGCAAATCGGTTGCAAATGCAGACGATCTGGACTTCCCGGAGCGGCGGTGGCATGAGGGGCGCGCAGCTCACGGAACGCGCGGCGGCAATGAAAAACTTCTTTATCCGCTTCTTTACCTGGTGGAACGGCCAGACGCTGAACACCCAGCTCTGGACCTGGCTCTATGGCGAGCTTGTCGGCGAGGACGAGCTTGGAAACCGCTATTTCCGGACCAAGGGCGGCAAGATCGATCCGGTGCTCGGCTTCGAGCGGCGCTGGGTGATCTATAACGGCTATGCCGAGGCGTCGACCATTTCCCCGGCCTGGCATGGCTGGATGCACCACACCGTCGACACGCCGCCGACCGAGGAGAAATACAAGGCGCGGCCCTGGCAGAAGCCGCACCGCCCGAACCTGACGGGCACGCCCGGCGCCTACCGGCCCTCCGGCTCGACGCTGGCGCAGGGCCGCCGGCCGAAAGCCACCGGCGACTACAAGGCCTGGACCCCGGGGCGGTAAGGCCGTCGGACTTTCAGTTCAGTCATGCGCGGGCCTGACCCGCGCATCCATCAAAAGACCAGCTATTCGAAAAGGGATGGATTGCCGGGGCAAGCCCGGCAATGACACCCGCGCGTGCTACATCGAGCCTTCCAGGTTGAGCTTGCGCACCAGCGATCCCCATTTGTCGCGCTCGCTCTTGAAGTATTGCTGGATGCCGTCAACCGACGGCGTATCGACCGGGATCAGGCCGATATTGCTGGCCAGCTTCTGCATCTCCGGATCGCCCATGATCTTTTTCATCTCGGCATGGAGACGATCGACCACCGGCTTCGGTGTGGCCGCCGGCGCGAGCAGGGCGTGCCACGACACCGCCTCGAAATCCGGCGCGTTGGCGGCTTCGGCGAAGGTCGGCACGTCCGGCAGCGACGGCAGGCGAGACTGTGATGACACTGCGATCGCGCGCAGTTTGCCATCCTTGATCAGCGGCAGCGAAGCGCCGGCTTCGGCAAAGGCCATCGAGACATGCCCGGCGGCGATGTCGGCGACCGCCTGTGGCGACGACTTGTACGGGATGTGGGTGATGTCGAGCCCGTAACGCTGCTTCATGTATTCCGACGACAGATGCAGCGCGGTGCCTGCGCCCGGAGACGAATAGCTCAGCGGCGTCTTGCTCTCCTTGGCATACTTGATCAGATCGGGGACCGAGTTGATCGGCAGTTTCGGATCGACCACCAGGATGAAGGGCGACTTCACATAGAGCGAGATCGGCACGAAGTCCTTCTCGGGATTATAGTTGAGCTTCTTGTAGAGCACCTGGTTGATGGCCATTGGCGCGCTGGTCGAAACCAGCAGCGTGTAACCGTCAGCGGGCGCGGTCGCGACCGCGGTCGCCGCCAGCATCAATGCTGCGCCGGGCCGGTTTTCGACGACCACCGGTTTGCCGAGCGAGGTCTGCAGCTTGTCTGCATAAAGCCGGACCAGCGAGTCCATTCCGGTCCCGGCGGCCAGCGGAACCACGATGGACACCGGGCGTGTGGGATAATCCTGAGCGAATGACGCGGCAGGTTGCAGAAGGGCGCATGCGGCGAGGGCGAGCAGCGCCCCGCGGCCGGTGACAAACGACATGAAAATATCCTCCCTCGAACCGGCGCCTTTGCGGCGCTCTGGTTCCATCACCATGCAGCCCCACGGCGAGATCGGCAAGCGGGTGCGACACGCCGCCAGGTGCCGGGCCACATTACCGCTGATCGCCCTTTCGCCGCCGCAATCGGCATGTTAACCGGAGAATTGCATAATCGCAGGGCGGGCGAGGGTGCTCAGTTTGGGGCCTGGATGAAGGTCGTTTCGATACGACGGCGTGCTGCCGGGCTCGTCGCTGCGGCGGCGGGCAGCGCTTTGATATGCCTTTCTCCGGTCGATGCCGTAGGCCAGTTCGGATCGATATTCGGCGATCCGCCGCCGCGGCCGCCGAGCAACGTTCCGGGCGGACGTCAGCCGCAGCAACAGCAACAGCCGCAATTCCAGCAGCAACCGCAATTCCCGGACAGGCTGCCGCCCGGGCCGCCGCCGAGTTCGCGCCGTCCGCAACAGCAGATCCAGACCGAGCCGCTGCCACCGCCACAGGGCGGCAGCCGCCAGCAGGCATTGCCGCCGAATATCCGTCCGCCGCGCGGGACCGCGGCCCCCGCCAATACGACGCCGCAGCCCGGCGACGAGGTGGTTGCCGCCCCGCCGACCCAGAAGATTCCGAACCAGACCGCCGTGTTCTCCGGACTGGACAAGATCACCGGGCGGATCATCACCTTCGATGTGGCTCTCGGGGAAACGGTGCAGTTCGGCGCACTGCAGGTGGTGCCGCGCGTCTGCTACACCCGGCCGCCGACGGAGGCTGCGGCGACCGACGCCTTTGTCGAAGTCAGCGAAGTCACGCTGCAGGGCGAAGTGCGCCGAATCTTCTCAGGCTGGATGTTCGCCGCCAGCCCGGGTCTGAATGCGGTCGAGCATCCGATCTATGACGTCTGGCTCAATGACTGCAAACAACCGACCATGAATGTGGCGGAGCAACCCGCGCCGCCGCAACTCGGATTGCAGGGGCCGTCCGAGGTGATCCCGGAAGTCGAGTCTGAAGAGGCCGACCAGGCGCAGCAGCAGGACCAGGCGCCGCGCACGCGTCCGCAGCAGGCGCAGCAGCCCGCACGCGCCCAGCAGCAGCCACAACCGGCGCGGCCGCGTCCTCAACCGCAGCAGCAACCACCGCAGCAGCAACCGCAGCGGAGCGGCGGCGGTGGCAACCCGTTCCCGACGCCGATCCGCTGATTATCCGAGGCTCTGGCCGAGTGCTGCGAGCGCGGCTGTGCCCGGCAGCGGGTCCGGGTCGAGCGCGAAGAAATCCGCTTCCCCTTCAAGTGCGCGTTCGAGCAGGCGATTATAATGCCGCTTGCTGACCTCGACGGCGCCGAAGCTGGTGAGATGCGAGGTCACGAACTGGGTATCGAGCAGCGCAAATCCGCCCGCCCGCAATCGCGCCACCAGATGAACCAGCGCGACCTTCGAGGCGTCGCGCTCGCGATGGAACATGCTCTCGCCGAAAAACGCGCGGCCGAGCCTGACGCCGTAGAGCCCGCCGACGAGCTTGCCGTCGCTCCAGGCTTCCACCGAGTGGCAATGTCCGATCTCATGCAGCTTGCAATAGAGCGACCGGATACGCTGGTTGATCCAGGTCCGCGACCGCCCGGCCTGCGGTTCGGCACAGGCATCGATCACCGCCTCGAAGTCGCGATCGATGAAAATCTCGAAACGGTCCGATCGTACCGTGCGCGCCAGCCTTTTCGGCAGATGGAACCCGTCCAGCGGTATCAGGCCCCGCATATCGGGCTCGAACCAGTACAGCGAGGGATCGTCGGCATTTTCCGCCATCGGGAAAATGCCACAGGCATAGGCTTTCAGGAGCACCTCGGGGGTGATCTCCACAAAGCCTGTTTCCCGTGCCGAATCCTTGCTGGCCATGACCCTAACTTAACGTCGCGTTATCCCTCAGCCCGTTAAATTTTCGACACTTTGCGAACAAATCCGCGAGCCAAGGTTTAGCCGCCCGCATGTGATGCGTAACGAGGGGTGGAGCATGACGCAGAAGTCCTCAAAACGGAAGTCCGTCCGCAAGGCTGTGGCGGCGGCGGTTGAAAAGCCGATCGCGCGTGAACAGACCTGCGTCCTCCTGGTCGAGGATGAAGCGCTGATCGCCGAAATCATCGGCGAGGCGCTGAGCGAATCCGGTCATGCGGTCCATGCCGTCGCCAATGCGCAGGAGGCGATCGCGCATCTGTCGAATGGCGGGCGGGTCGACCTGCTGTTCACCGACATCAACCTGCCTGGCGAGCTTGACGGCGTCGGCCTTGCCGAGCAGGTGCGTGCCGCCAATCCGCAATTGCCGATCCTGTTCGCGTCCGGCCGCTGGTGGCGGCTCGAGGAATTGCAGAAGCTTCCCAACGCGGCGACGTTGCGCAAGCCATACAGTCCCGCGCGCGCCTGCGAAGCGGTCGAGATGCTGCTTGCGGAGCAGGTGTCCGGCGCCGACGACGCCGCGAGCAACGCGGAAGCCGCGTTAGCTCTTTAGCTTGTTCAAGAGGTCCATCGGCAGCGGCAGCACAATGGTCGACGCGCGCTCGCCGGCAATGTTCTGCAGCGCGGTGAGATAGCGAAGCTGCATCGCTTCCGGGCGCTCGGCGAAGATCGCGCCGGCATCGGCGAGCCGCTGCGCCGCCTGGAATTCACCCTCCGCGTCGATCACCTTGGCGCGGCGGATGCGCTCCGCCTCCGCCTGTTTGGCGATCGCGCGGATCATGGTCTCGTTGATATCGACCTGCTTGATCTCCACGTTGGCGACCTTGACGCCCCAGGCGTCGGTCTGTTCGTCGAGGATCTTCTGAATATCGGAATTGAGCTTGGTGCGTTCCGACAGCATCTCATCGAGATCGTGGTGGCCGAGCACCGAGCGCAGCGTGGTCTGTGCGAGCTGGCTCGTCGCTTCGCTGAAATGCTCGACCTGAACGATCGCCTTTTCCGGATCGATCACGCGGTAATAGACGATCGCATTGACACGGACCGAGACGTTGTCGCGCGAGATCACGTCCTGCGGCTCGACGTCGAGCACGCGCGTGCGCAGGTCGACGCGCACCATCTGCTGAATGAAGGGGATGATGAGGATCAGGCCGGGGCCTTTCACCTTCCACAGCCGGCCCAGCATAAACACAACACCGCGCTCATATTCGCGGGTGATGCGGAAGGAATTGAACAAAATAAAGAGAGCGACGATGGCCGGGATCAGCAACGCCGCATAGGCCGGCAGATATCCAACCATGTTCGTTCTCCAGCTAGATGGGTTCGACAACCAGCACGAGGCCGTCGCGTTTCGTGACCCGGACGGTGTCACCCGGCATCAGCGGACGCGTGCCGCGCGCCGCCCACACCTCACCATGGATCCGGATATTGCCGTGGTCTCCGGACCAGTCGATGACGGTGCCGTGTTCGCTCAGCAATTGCTCGGCGCCGGTGGCCGTCGGCCGCTTGCGCGCCTGTACCGCTGCGCCCACCACGAAGAAGATCAAACCGGCGCTGGCGAGCGAGGCGCCGACCAGAAGCGGCATCGACACCCGCATCTCGATCTGGCCGGGAGGCGCATCGAACAGGAAATAGGCGCCCGCCACGAAGGCGACGAATCCGAGCAGCCCCAGCAGGCCGAACCCGGGTGTGAACGCTTCCGCCGTCATCAATGCGATGCCCGCGACCAGCAAGGCCAGCGCGCCATATTGAACAGGCAGCGCGGACAAGGCGAGGGCTGCCAGCGCCAGACTGACGATGCCGACGATGCCGGGCAGGACCGTGCCGGGATTGGCGAATTCCAGCAGCAGCGCGTAGATGCCGACCAGCAGCAGCACGAACGCCGCGTCGGGATTGGCGATGGTGGCGAGCAAGGAATCGCGACTGTCGGCGAAGGTGGATGCCGCATCAGCGGGCAGGGCCGACAGGAGCACGAGTGCCAACCCGGCCGACAGACCGCGACCCGCAACGGGGACGAATGCCGCAAGTGTCATAACGCCGAGATATGCAGGATTCGGCCAACCTGCAATGGATCGCGGCGAGGCCGCGTTCCGGGTCAGGCCGCCGCAGCTGGAGCGGCGCACTCGAAGGTGATGACCACGCGGGTGCCGCTATGGGCGGGATCGTACACCACATCGGCCCCGAGCCGTGTCGCCATCGCGCCCACGATCGAGCGGCCGAGCCCGGTCGATCGCGGCAGCGTCTTAATGTCGTGGCCGATACCGTCGTCTTCCACGCTCAGCATGGCGCGCTTGCCGTTGACCCGCTTCAGCCCGATCCGGATCGGACCCTTTTCGTCGGGATAGGCGTATTTCATCGCGTTGAGCACGAGCTCGTTGACGATCACGCCGATCGCGACGGCGCGGTCGGGATCGAGATCGAGCGGCTCGGCGGCGAGACTGAGGGCGGTTGTGTCCGACGCATCTGTCTTGGCGAGATCGTCCACCAGCGCCGCGAGATACTGGTCGACGGAGACCGACTGGACGTCGTCCGACGTGTACAGCCGCTTGTGCACCTGGGCGACCGCCATCACGCGGCGGGTCGCGTCGGTCAGCGCGACCTTGACCTGCGCGTTCTTGGACGAACCACCCTGCAATTGCAGGAAGGCGGCGATCAGTTGCAGCGAATTGCCGACGCGGTGATTGACCTCGCGCAGCAGCATCGCGCGCTCGACCGCCAGCTTCTCGAAGCGGTCGCGCTGCTCGCGCAGTTCGGCTTCGGCGGCTTCATGGGCGCGGCGCAGCCGCATAGCGTCGGCGGCGCTGGTGAGCGCTGCAAGCAGCAGCGGCACAAACTGGCCGGACGCATCTTTCAGCACATAATCGAAGGCGCCAGCCTTGAGGGCGGCCACTGCCACGGTGGAATCCTGTTCGCCGGTGACGATGATCACCGGAGGATGGTTCGGCACCTGATGGATGCGCTCCAGCGCGCCAAGCCCGTCAAGGCGCGGCATATGATGGTCGAGCGCGACGACGTCGAACTGCTCCTCCTGCAGCCGTTCGACCGCCGCAAGACCGTCCTCCACCGTGACCACGCGAATGCCCTGCGCGCCGAGCCCGCGCTCCACCAGCCGGCGGATCCCCGGGTCGTCATCGGCATAAAGGACAGTCTTCGGCATGCGTATGGCTCAGTCCGTCGCCGGCACCTGGATCACCGAGAAGAACAAGCCGAGCTGACGAATAGCGTTGGCGAAGCTTTCGTAGTTCACCGGCTTGGTAATGTAGACATTGGCGCCGAGATCGTAGCAGCGCTTGATCTCGCGCTCGTCGTCGGTGGTGGTCAGCACCACGACCGGCGTCAGCTTCAGATGCTCGTTCTCTTTCACCCGCTTCAGAATATCGACGCCGCTCATATCGGGAAGATTGAGGTCGAGCAGGATCAGCAATGCGCGGCCGCTATTGGCGCTGCCTGAGCCGTCGGGGCCAAACAGAAAGTGCACGGCGTCGGTGCCGTTCTTGAACGGCAGGATGCTGTTGGTGACGCCGGCCCTGCGGATGTTGCGCTCGATCAGGAGCGCGTGGCCTTCGTCGTCCTCGATCATAACGATGGTAACGTGTTCGCTCATGCGGCTTGTCTTTCATCCTCTTGCATGCGGCGCGGCAACGTCACGATAAACGTCGAGCCTTCGCCGAGCACCGATTTCAGCGTCATGTAGCCGCCCAACCGGCGAACCAATGCGCGGGTATGGGCAAGGCCGATGCCTTCACCTTTCTGATCCTGCACGCCGGCGCGGCGAAAGAGGTCGAAAACGCGCTGATGATCCTCGGGCGCAATGCCGCGACCGTTATCCTCAACCTCGTAAACAACCTGTGCATTGTCGACGCGCCCGCGAATTCTGATCCGGCCCGGGCGGTCAGCGCGCGAATATTTCAGTGCATTGTCAACCAGATTGGAAAAAATCTGTTCCAGCGCCAGCCGGTCGCTCTTGAGCGGTGGAAGCGGCTCGACCGTGATTTCGGCGTCCTTTTCCGCAGCCTGGTGTGCGACCGCATCGGTCAGCGTTTTGATCAACTGGTCCATGCTCACATATTCAGGCTTGAAGGTCCGTTGCCCCTCGCGGGACAGTTTCAGGATCGAGTTTATCAGCCGGTCCATCTTGCCGATCGAGCTTTTGATGAAAACCAGTGATTCATCAAAGTCTTTTGACAATTCTAGTGTCTTCCGCTCCGCTTCGGTATCTTTTTCCTGCATGGCGGAAAGCTGCTCGAATGTGTCTTTTTTAATAGACTCAATTTCTGTGGTGAATCCCATGATATTGACCAGCGGCGACCGCAGATCGTGGCTGACGATATAGGCAAAGCGCTGAATTTCGTCGTTGGCTTCGCGCAGGTCGGCGGTGCGTTCGGCGACCGTGTTTTCCAGATTTTCGTTGGCCTCGATCAGGGCGCGCCGGGCCTGTTCGCGCTGGCGGCTGTTGCGCTGGACCAGGTAGACCGATATCGCGCCGATCAGCAGGATGATGCCGGTGCCGGCGAGGTTGGCGGCGAGCAGAAATTTGCTGGTTCTGGCGGAATCGTTTCGTCTGCTGTCGAGCAGGCGGCGCTCATCGGCAATCATGTCGAGCACGCGGGTGCGGATGTCCTCCATCAGGTCGCGGCCTTCGCCACCGCGCACCCGTGTTTGCGCCTCTGCGAAATCTCCCTTGTTATAAAGGGCGATCGCGTTTTCCATCTCGGTCAGCTTGTTGGCGGCAAGTGCCGCGACGGTCGCCAGATCGCGCGACTGGTCCTCGTTATCGATGATCGCGTCGCGGGCGCTCTGCAGCGCAGGCAGGGTATTCTTGACGGCCTGCTCGTACTCTGTGCGATACGGCGACTGGCCGGTGAGAAGAAAGCCGCGCTGCGCCGATTCCGCACGCCGCAGGTTTAGCAGGATCAGGGAAAGCCGGTTCTGCACGTCCATCGTGTGAATGACGAGGTCGGATTCCGTGCGCGAGCGTTCGGTCAAAAAGATCGACGCTGCGCTGATCAGAATGAGGATAACAAAGCCCAGCGCGAGCAGGATCGGCTGGGCACCGGGCGACCGGGCAGGACCGGCCGTCTCAACGGAACTCATGGCGGGAAGGCGCTCCTCGTGGAGTCGATAACCTGACCAAACGCCGGCCGACGCATTTTGTTCCGGCCCGCACCCCGCTTTCTCAGCCGTCCATGCCGCCCTGGGCCAGGAATTTTTCCAGCCAGTGGATCGAGTAATTGCCGTCGATGATGTCAGGATTGCGCACCAGCGTCCGGAACAGCGGCAGGGTGGTCTCGACCCCGTCGACCACGAATTCGTCGAGCGCACGCTTGAGCCGCATCAGGCATTCCTGCCGGGTCTTGCCGTGCACGATCAGCTTGCCGACCATGGAGTCGTAATAAGGCGGGATGGTGTAGCCCTGATAGGCGGCGGAATCGACCCGAACGCCGAGCCCGCCGGGCGGGTGATAATGCAGAATTTTTCCCGGCGACGGCCGGAAGTTGACCGGGCTTTCCGCGTTCACCCGGCATTCGATGGCGTGACCATGGAAACGCAGGTCCTCTTGCCGGCACGGCAATTCGCCGCCGGCCGCGACGCGGATCTGCTCCAGCACCAGATCGATGTCGGTGATCATTTCGGTCACCGGATGCTCGACCTGGATCCGGGTATTCATCTCGATGAAATAGAACTCGCCGTCCTCATAGAGAAACTCGACGGTGCCGGCGCCGAGATATTTCATCTCCCGCATCGCATTGGCGCAGATCTCGCCGATCCGGTCGCGCTGTGCGGTGTTGAGTGCGGGCGAGGGGCTTTCCTCCAGCACCTTCTGGTGCCGGCGTTGCAGCGAGCAGTCGCGTTCGCCGAGATGGATGGCGCCGCCGCGCCCGTCGCCGAGAATCTGGATTTCGATATGCCGCGGCCGCTGCAGATATCGTTCCAGATAAACCGCGTCGTCGCCGAAGGCGGCCTTCGCTTCCGAGCGCGCGGTGGAGAGCGCGAGGCTCATCTCCTCTTCGGTCAGGGCGACCTTCATGCCGCGTCCGCCGCCGCCGGATGCTGCTTTCACCAGCAGCGGATAGCCGATCTCGCGGCCGATGCGGAATGCCTCCTCGTCGGAGGTGACGCCGCCTTCGGAGCCCGGCACCACGGGAATGCCGAGCTTCTTCGCGGTCCGCTTGGCCTCGATCTTGTCGCCCATGGTGCGGATATGCTCCGCCTTGGGACCGATGAAGCCGATATTGTGCTCGGCCAGAATCTCGGCGAAGCGCGCATTCTCCGACAGGAAGCCGTAGCCCGGATGCACGGCGTCGGCGCCGGTGATCTCGCAGGCCGCGAGCAGCGACGGCACGTTGAGATAGCTGTCGCGGGCCGGAGGCGGCCCGATGCAGACGCTTTCGTCGGCAAGCCGGACATGCATGGCGTCGGCGTCGGCGGTGGAATGCACCGCGACCGTCAGGATGCCGAGTTCCTTGCAGGCGCGCAGCACCCGCAACGCGATCTCGCCGCGATTGGCGATGAGGATTTTTTCAAACATGTCGGTCTCGCGTCCCGGGCGCGGTGCAGCGCGTTAGCGATGCGCCGCAGAACCGGGACCCATAAGCCTTGGACGGATGGACCCCGGGTCTGCGGCGCAACACTGCGTATTGCGCTGCGCCCGGGGAACGGAGTTGAGAGACATGCGTGTCACTCGATAATCATCATCGGTTCGCCGAACTCGACCGGCTGGCCGTCCTCGACGAGAATTTGCGTCACGACGCCACTGCGCGGCGCCGGAATCTGATTCATCGTCTTCATCGCTTCGATGATGAGGACGGTGTCGCCGGCCTTCACGCTCTGGCCGATGTCGACGAATGGCTTGGCGCCGGGCGAGGGCGCGAGATAGGCGGTGCCGACCATGGGCGAGGGCAGCATGCCCGGATGTTTGGCGAGATCGGCGCCGGCCGCCGGTGCTGCGGCCGCGGGACCTGCGGCCGGGGCAAGCACGGGTGCACTGACGCTGACCGCGCGCGCGGCGCGTCCGATCCGGATGCGCTGGCCGTCGCGTTCGATCTCGATCTCGGTCAGCCCGGTCTCGTCGAGCAGTTTCGCCAGCCCGCGGATGGTGTCTTCGTCGTAAGCGGCGGGATGCTGGGCCGCCCGGCCCGGTTTCTTGTCTTTGTCAGACGCCACGTGTCAGCCCTTCGATGGTGTGAGCATGGCCGCGAGTCCGTCGATCGCGAGCACATAGCCGTTGACGCCAAAACCGCAGATCACGGCCCTGGCGGCAGGAGAGATATAGGAATGCCTGCGGAATGCGTCGCGGGCATGGACGTTGCTGATATGCACCTCGATGGCCGGGATGCCGGATGCCAGCAGCGCATCCAGGATCGCGACCGAGGTGTGGGTATAGGCGGCCGGGTTGATGACGATGCCGGACGCCTGCTGTTGGCGCGCCTCCTGGATCCAGTCCACCAGCGCACCCTCGTGGTTGGACTGGCGGAATACGATCGAAAAGCCATGCCGCCGGCCGGCGTCGTGGCACATGGCCTCGACGTCCTTCAGGGTGGTGCGGCCGTAGATCTCCGGCTCGCGGGTGCCGAGCAGGTTCAGGTTCGGGCCGTTCAGGACATAGACCGTCGTCGCCATCGGGCCAAAGTCGCGCCGTCACTGGATGCGGAAAAACAGGGCGCGGGCGCCCCGGCGGGCCTCCTTATAGGCGGGTCGACCGGGGAGGAAAAGCCCGCTCGCGGCCAAGGCGCGAGGCCCCGGCCGGCCGGGCCGGCGCCTCAGCAGGTGGCCTTGCCGCAGCGCGCGTTGTTGATCTTGGCCTGCAATTCCTTGACGCCGACGGCGCCCACCACGGCCTCGTTGCCGACCACGTAGGACGGCGTGCCCTGGAACCCGAGCGCCTCGGCCAAGGCGAAGCTTTCCTGGAGCGCCGCCTTGACCTCGGCGCCGTTCATGTCCTTTTCGATCCTGGCCATATCGGCGCCGACTTCCTTGGCGACCGCGAGCGCGCGAGCCTTGTCGACCTGTCCGCGTCCCGAGAGCAGCTTCTGGTGGAAGTCCAGATAGCGCTTGCCGCTCTTGTCCTGCATCGCGACCGCGACCGCGACCTGGGCCGCGTCCATGCTGCCCTGGCTCAGCACCGGCATCTCCTTCAGCACGACCCGCAGGTTCGGATCGGCCTTGATCAGGGTCATCATGTCGTCGAGTGCGCGCTTGCAGTAGCCGCAATTGTAATCGAAGAACTCGACCATCGTGACGTCGCCGTTCGGATTGCCGAGCGTCACCTGGCGCGGCGAGTTGAACAGCGTCTGCTTGTTCTCGACGATCGCGCGCTTGAGCTTCTCGCTCTGCGCCAGCGCCTGCAGCTCTTCGATCATTTCCGGATGCTTGATGAAATAATCGCGGATTATCGTTTCGATTTCGCTGCGCTGTTGCGGCGTAAAGCTCTGCGCCGTTGCGGCGCCGGCCGTGAACAGGGGTACCGCCACGGCGATTGCGGCGAGCAGGCGGGAGAGGATGATCATCGAAAAGGGTCCTTGTGACAGTGTCAGTTCGGGCGATTGCCTGCCGTCGGTACTTTGGCAGCAACGATATCGTCGGCGCGGACCCATGCGGGCGAGCCCACCGGGAGGCGGATCTTTGCGCGCGCGGCCAATTCGCGTGCGGTCTTGATGTCGCCGCGGGCGAATGCGGCCTGCGCGGAGGCGAGATCGGCCTGGGCGAGATCGCCCTTGCGGCCATAGGCCATCGCCAGTTGCTGATAGCCTTGCGGCGTATCGGGCTCGCGGGCGAGGCCGTTGCGCAGGATCGTGATCGCTTCATCGGCATGCGCCGGATTGTTGGTGGCGACCAGCGCCTGACCGAGCATGATCTGGATCAGCGTGGGATCCGGAGCGAGCGACACCGCGCGGCGCAGCGGCGCAACCGCCTCGGCGGCGCGGCCGCTTTCGAGCAGGGCCTGCCCCTTCAGTTCATGGAAATACGGATTGTTGGGCTGCACCGCGATCAGGGCGTCGATCTGGGCGACGGCGGCGCGGATGTCGGAATGACGATAGGTCGCGATCGCGCGCGCATACCGCGCCGGCAGCGAGGTGTCGCTCAACGGATAGCGGCGCGCCACCGTTTGCGGCGCCTCCATGAAGCCCGACAGCTTGGCGCGCATCATGTCATGGCGCGCCTGCAATTCCGGCGGGTCCTTCTTGTCCCAAAGCGGGCTGGTGCGCGCGATCTCGGTCAGGGCGGCAATACGCTCGGTCGGCATCGGATGCGATTGCGCGTAAGGGTCGGCGAAACGCGCAGTGAACATCGACTGGTCAGCGAAGCGCTTGAAGGTCTCGTACATGCCCTTCGCGGACTGGCCGGTCGCAGCCAGGAACTTCACCGCCGCGCGGTCGGCGGCCTCCTCATGCGCGCGCTGGTAGGACAGCAGCGTGCGTTGCGCGACATGCTGGCTGCCCATGATGGCCGCCATGCCGGCCTGACCCGCGCCGTCGGCGGCGCCGCCGCCTGCCGCGCTTCCGGCCGCAATGGCGGCTGCGCCGATCAGCATGCCGATCAGGGCGGCAGTCTGCACATTCGCCAGTTCCTGGCGCAGCTTGGACAGATGGCCGCCGGCGATATGACCGGTCTCGTGCGCCATCACGCCGATGATCTGATTCGGCGTCGTCGATTCGGCCAGCGCGCCGGTGTTGACGAAGATACGGCGACCGTCGACCACGAAGGCGTTGAAGGACTTGTCGTTGATCAGCACGATCTTGACATTGGCCTTGCCAAGGCCGGCGGCGCGCAGGATCGGCTGGGTGTAGTCGCGCAGCAATTGTTCGATCTCGGCGTCGCGGATCAGCGGGATGCCGCCGCCACGCTTCTGCGCGGCGGCCGGGAGCGGCGGAACGGCCAGCGCCAGCGCCGTCAGCGCCACAAGCAGGCGCGAGACTGGCTTCGCGGTCACCGTCCTGCTAGTCCTGTGCGGGGTTGCGGCTGGTGTCATAACGCTCTGATTTGTCTTGCTAACGAAGCGAACCTAATCAGCCCGCCGGAGGCGGTCAAATCACGCCGAGGTCATGGTTCGGAACGGTGGCAAAGCAATCCCGCGAATGCGGCAGGAGCGGGGCATATGTCCGGACGTAAGCCGAAAACAGGCGCCTGAAAGAGATGCTGGAACGCGCTCGCCAGATTTTGTCGCCCTCCGCGCGCAGCGATGTTCCGCCCTTCATGGTGATGGACGTGATCGCTGCGGCGACGCGCGTCGAGGCCGCGGGTCATCATGTGATTCACATGGAGGTCGGTCAGCCGGCAGCGCCCGCGCCGCGGACCGCGATTCTCGCTGCGAAGCAGGCGCTGGACGGTCCGCTGCGCTACACCGAAGCCCTCGGCATCGGCTCGCTGCGGTCCCGGATCGCGCGCCATTACGCCGAGTCGTATAATGTCGATCTCGATCCCGCCCGGGTGATCGTCACCACCGGCTCCTCGGCCGGTTTCATTCTGGCTTTTCTGGCGATGTTCGAGCCGGGCGACCGGGTCGGCATTGCCAATCCCGGCTATCCGCCCTACCGCCACATCCTCAAGGCGCTCGGCTGCGAGCCCGTCCTGATCGAAACCGGCGACGCCACGCGCTGGGCGGTGACTCCTGAAGCGGTGCTGGCCGAACATCGCAAGCAGAAACTTGCCGGATTGCTGGTGGCGAGCCCGGCCAATCCGACCGGCACGATGATGCGGCCCGAGGCGCTTGCCGCCCTGATCCGGGTGACGGGGGAGGCGGGCATCCGCTTCATCTCCGACGAAATCTATCATGGACTCGATTATGCATTTCCGTCCGAGACCGCGTTGCGGATCTCGGATGATGCGCTGGTGATCAACTCGTTCTCGAAATATTTCTGCATGACCGGCTGGCGCATCGGCTGGATCGTCGCGCCCGAACCGCTGGTGCGGCCGATCGAACGGCTGCAGGGTAATCTTGCCATCAGCGTGCCGACGCTGTCGCAGATCGCGGCCGAGGCTGCTTTCGACGGCCGCGACGAGATGGACGCCGTCAAGCACGGCTATGAGGACAACCGCCGCATCCTGATCGACGGCCTGCCGAAGGCGGGGCTCGAAACCTTCCTGCCGGTCGACGGCGCCTTCTATCTCTATGCCAACGTGGCACGTTTCTCCGACGACTCGTACGCGTTTGCCAAACGCATGCTGGAAGAGGCGCATGTCGCGGCAACGCCCGGCGTCGATTTCGATCCGGTCGACGGGCGGCATTACCTGCGCTTCTGCTATGCGCAATCGCAGGCCGACATGCACGAGGCGGTCGCGCGCATCGGCGCGTGGCTGCGCAAGCGATGAGCGCGGTGAGCGGACCCGCACCGCTGCCACGGGCGGTGCCGCCGCTGCTCAGTCTCGTCGCCGGCTATGTCGACAGCATCACCTTTCTCGCGCTGTTCGGATTCTTCGCTGCGCAGGTGACCGGCAGCTTCGTGGTGGCCGCGGCCGAACTCGTGGTCGACGATCGGGGCGTCGCGGCAAAGATGCTGGCGATCCCGGCCTTCATGCTGGGCGCCGGCATCGCCGCTGCGATCATCATCGTGCGCCGCGGGAGCAAGCGCTCTTCGCTGCCGCTGGTATTCGCGCTGGAAGCGCTCTTGCTCGCCGGCTTCGTTGCGCTCATGCTCTATTCATGGCCGATCACCGATCCGGACGCGTGGCTGGGGGCCATTGCCGGCCTGTTGTCCGCGGCGGCGATGGGCGTGCAATCGGCGCTGGTGCGTCTTTTGTTGCGCGGCGTGCCGCAGACCAATGTGATGACCGGCAATTCCACCCAGCTTGCGATCGACGCGACCGAACTGCTCTATGCCCGCCTGCGGCCCGCGCGGGTTGCCGCCGATGCGGATCTCGCGGCGCAGGTGGCGGAGGCGCGCAAGCGGTTCGCCACGGTGTTCGCCGTGCTGATGGGTTTTCTGATCGGTGCGCTCGGCGGCGCTCTGGCCTATGCCGCGGGCGGACCCTGGAGCGCGTGCCTGGCCATCGTGGTGGTCGCCGGCCTGATCGCGTGGTCGGCGAAGCGCGGCGGCACCGATCCGATGTGAGAGCGGTGTCGCCGCACGACTCTTGCACGGGAAAGATGGGTAAGGCAGAGACGGGGTCATGAACAAGCTCGGCGATACGTTTGGGAATTGATCATGCTTGCAACGCTGCATGAAGGCTGGTCGATCTTCGAGCCGTTCATCAAGACCTATGGCGCGTTCGCGATCTTCGCCATGATCTATCTGGAATCGATGGGCTCTCCGGTGCCGGGCGAGACCGGCGTGATCGCGGCTAGCCTGCTGGCGGCGCAGGGCGAACTCTCGATCGTGTCAGTGTATTTCGCGGTGCTGGCCGGCGCGATCCTGGGCGACTCCACCGGTTTTCTGGTCGGCCGGCTTGGCGGCAACACGCTGTTGCGGCGGTTCGGACCGCGGATCGGACTGACCGAGGAAAGGCTGGACAATATCGAACAGCGCTTCACCAAGGGTGGAGTCTGGATCGTGGTGGTGGCGCGCTTCATTCCCCTGATGCGCCAGGTCAACGGTCTGCTGGCGGGGTCGCTGGCGATGCCGTTTCCGCGCTTCCTGCTGGCGCAGTCATGCGGCGCCTTCCTGTGGACGAGCCTCTATACGCTCGGGCCGTACTTCTTCACCGAGGCGTTCAAGCACCTGCGGTGACTGGGCACGCGCGCTCCCTTTAACTTTCGCGCACCACGCCTATATCTGCCGACACCCCAACAGCGCGGCCACGGAATGGCGCCCGTAGACCGATCTGCGGCCGCGTGCGTACATGTTTGTGAGAGCGTGCCATGCTCGACGTCACCAATACGTCCGTGTTCGACACCGACGTATCTCAACCCCATGTCGAAAGCGCCGCGCAGGATGCGGCCCTGCTCGATGCTTATTCCCATGCCGTGATTGGCGTCGCCGATCGGGTCGGTCCCGCGGTGGTGCGGGTCGAGACCCGCAAGACCGACGGCAAGGGCCGCCCCGCCGGCGGCGTCGGCTCCGGCGTCATCATCGCGCCGGACGGCCTCGTGCTGACCAACAGTCACGTTGTCGATGGCGCGCGCGAGGTCCGCCTCACGGATTCGGAAGGGCGGGTGATGGATGCGCGCTTGCTCGGCGAAGACCCAGACACCGACCTGGCACTGCTGCGCGCGGATTCGGTGCGCAACCTGCCGGCCGCACCGCTCGGTGATTCCAAGGCGCTGCGGCGCGGACAGCTCGTGGTCGCGATCGGCAATCCGCTCGGATTTGAATCGACCGTGACCGCCGGCGTGATCTCCGCGCTCGGCCGCTCGCTGCGCGCGCAGACCGGACGCCTGATCGAGGATGTGATCCAGACCGATGCCGCGCTCAATCCCGGCAATTCCGGTGGACCGCTGGTCACGTCGCATGGCGAGGTGATCGGCATCAATACGGCGATCATCATGGGCGCGCAGGGCATCTGTTTTGCGGTCGCAAGCAACACCGCGCAGATCGTGTTGAGCGAACTGATCCGCCATGGCCGCGTCCGGCGCGGATTCATCGGCATCGCCGGCCAGACCGTCGCGGTGCCGCGCCGTCATGCGCGTGCGGCCGACATCGACAATGCGTCGGGCGCGATGATCACCACCATCGAGCAGGGCGCGCCTGCCGATACCGGCGGGCTGATGACTCTCGACGTCATTGTCAAGGTCGATGACCAGACGGTCACCGGCGTCGACGATCTGATCCGTCTGCTCAATGCCGACCGGATCGGCCGCAAGGTGACGTTCGATGTGCTGCGGCGCGGCATGCTGCGCCAGTTCGATGTCACGCCGTCCGAGCGCGTTGCGGCGCGGGAGTGAGTCCCGATGTCGGACGGCGAGAGCTGAACGTGACGCGCGAATTTTGAGCGGCGCTTCAACAAATTTGATCAAGCATTAAAATTGATATTTGTTGGAGCGATTTCTCCAACAAATTTTCTGCGAGCGTCGTCGCATTGATCGTCCGTTTAGTGACACAACGCCGCATCGCGCTGAATGTTGATAAATCCCAATACTAGAATGTGAGTTCTTTGTAAGGTTCCGTGACTTCAGGTTGGCTATTGGCCAACCTAAACCGAGGACAAACTGAGTCGTCCTGGAGCCTAGGCAAAGCGAACCAAAATGGTTTTGCGATCAGAGGTCATTCCAAGCGAGCTTCTCCGCACATTCCTGCTCATTGAAAAAACCGGGAGCTACACTGACGCGGCCGATATCCTCGGCCTCAGTCAGCCGGCAATCAGTTCGCACATGAAGCGACTGCAGCAGATGGTCGGCGGAGAACTCTTTGATAAAAGTCACGGCGGTCTTTCGCTCACGAGCAGGGGCGAGACCGTCAAGCATTACGCGACGCGCATTCTCAATCTGAACCCGCAGATGCTGCGCCAATGCGGAGCCGGTGAGAGCAAGCGGACCTTCAGAATTGGAGTTCAGAGTGTCTTTGCAGCGACTCATCTCGCAAGCATGCAGCAGAACATCGCCCGCAGACTGCCTGACCACCGTACGGTCATCACCTGGGGAACGGGCGCGGAAATCCACGACGACCTCAAGGCAGGTTATCTCGACGCGGCGTATATCGTTCGCGACGCAATTGAGGACAACCAGCGTGGTCAATGCTGGGACGAAACAATGTGCTGGGTCAGCTGTCCCGGCTTTGTGGTCGGCGAAGCGCGTCCCGTGCCGCTTTTGAGCTGGCCAAACAGCCTGTCCGACAGGCTCGCGATCGCGTCGCTTTCGCAGAGCGACACGCCTTATACCGTCGTGCTGGTGGCGTACGACCTGGCGACGCTTCTGTCCGCGATACGCGCAGGAATCGGGGTCTGCGTCTTGCCGCAGCGGCTGGTGCCGAAAGACCTCAGGACGGCCGAGCACCACTTCCTGCCGCCGTTGCCGCTCGCGCGTTCGAGCATCTACGTCAACGAAGGTTTGCCGCAACAGCAAGCGCATCTTCTGCGGGAGGCGATCGAGGAGGTTATGCCTCCAAACGCGCAATATGGCCCCGAGTCGCGCAGCCGCTTGTTGGAACGGGAATTGATCTAGATCGATTTCGTTTGCGGATACCGGACGCGACGGCTGTTTTTCGCTAACGCGTGGTGCCGTCTGTCCGGGCAATGTTGGTCGCGCTGATCCCGCATCCAAAAATCTTATTGATCCGGCAAGCGCTTTTTAATTGAGCGGAGTTACCTTCCCTCCAGTTGCGAGGAAGAGACGCGCGAATCTTTCGCGTGATCCGGGGGGGATAAGGCTGCACCATGTCTATCAACGACACTTCGGCATTGAGCACTCGTCTCGACTTCATGGGGATGGACGAGAAGTCGAAACAGAATCTAAAGGCCCTGAAGCCGCTCATCGACAAGTCGCTTCCGGGCATCCTTGACGACTTTTACAAGAAGCTTGGAACGGTCCCTGACGTGGCGCGCTTCTTCACGGAATCGAGCCGGGCGTCGCAAGCCAAGAATGGCCAGGTTCGCCATTGGTCGCGGATCAGCTCGGCTGAGTTCAGCGAGGACTACCTCAAGAGCTCGCGCGTCATCGGACAGACGCACGCCCGGATCGGCCTTGAACCGCGCTGGTATATCGGCGGATATGCGCTAATCTCGGCCGGGCTTATCCATGCGGCATTGAACGAAATGTGGCCGAAGGGATTCCTGAAGGGCAACAAGGGACACCATCAGGCGGCGGACGCGATATCGGCGATGGTCAAGGCCGTGCTCCTCGATATGGATCTGGCGATCTCGACCTACATCGACGCCGCTGAAGAGGCGCGAAAGGCCGCCGAGGAAGCCAACGCACGGGCGGCCAAACAGCAGGCCCAGGTCGTCGAGTTGCTGAGCCGGAACCTGTCGCTGCTCGCTCAGGGCGATCTGACATGCCAGCTTCCGGACGTGCCCGAGCAATATCAGCAGTTGAAGGACGATTTCGACAGCGCCGTGAACAAGCTCAACGAGGCGATCGGCGCGATTGCCGTTGTCGCCCAGGAGGTGACCGGCGCGTCGCAGGAGATTTCCAGCGCCACTACCGATTTCTCCGGCCGCACCGAAGAGCAGGCCGCGAGCCTGGAAGAGACTTCGTCGTCGATGGAAGAAATCGCGGCCACGGTGAAAAACAATGCCGATAACGCGAAGCGGGCCAACGATCTGGCACAGGGTACGCGCGAGATCGCCAATCGCGGCGGCGAGGTCGTCTCCGAGGCGGTGACGGCGATGGCGCGGATCGAGGAATCGTCGCGCAAGATAGCCGACATCATTTCCGTCATCGACGAAATCGCGCGGCAGACCAATCTGCTCGCGCTGAATGCGGCGGTCGAGGCGGCACGGGCCGGCGAGGCGGGTCGCGGGTTTGCGGTGGTCGCGTCCGAAGTCCGCAGCCTGGCGCAGCGCTCTTCGCAGGCAGCGAAGGACATCAAGGATCTGATTTTGAATTCCACCGGCCAGGTCAAGGACGGTGTCGAACTCGTCAACCGCACCGGTTCGACCCTCAGCGAGATCGTCGAATCCATCAAGAGCGTCGCCCAGATCGTCTCGGAGATCGCAACCGCCAGCGCGGAGCAGTCGAGCGGGATCGAGCAGGTCAACAAGACGCTCACGCAGATCGACGAGATGACCCAGCAGAATTCGGCGATGGTCGAAGAGAATGCAGCCGCGGCCCGCACGCTGGACCAGCAGGCCGAAGCGATGGTGGAACGACTGGCTGCGTTCACGCTCGCAGGCCACGCCGCTCCGGAGCAGAAGCGGTCGAAGGTCACGCCGATCGCGCCGCGCCAGCCGGCGAAAAAGCAAACCGTGTCGGGTGGCCCGGCGCGCAGGATGCAGGCCGCACTGGCGACCGCGGTCAAGACGGATACCTGGGAGGAATTCTGATCGCTCGGTAAGCGCCACGCGGCGGACTCGTGTCCGCCGCGTTGTCGTTTGGAATTGACGTGATCTGCCCGGCCGGCCGGGTGTGCTGTCAGGTCTCTCCCCAGGCGTCTTGCCAAGAGCGTCCCGATATGGCCTTTGCGTGCGCAGCAAAGGATCAATCGGGAGAACGCTCGTGCGCCGCATCGTCAAAATTGCAAGTGTGTGTTCCGCGCTCGCTGCGTTTGCCGCAACACCGTCGGCGCAAGCGCAGGACTATCCGAACAAGCCGGTGAAACTGCTGGTGGCCTTCGCGCCCGGGGGACCGGCGGATTCGATCGCCCGCATCATCGGGCAGAAGCTCAACGACCGCTGGAAGCAGAGTGTGGTGGTCGAGAACCGCGGCGGCGCCGGCGGCAATATCGCCGCGATGCAGGCGGCCAAGGCGGATGCCGACGGCTATACGATTCTTGTCACCACTTCGGCCTTCGCGGTCAACCAGACGCTGACGAAGAATCCGGGTTATGTGCCGGGCGACTTCAAGGCGGCGGGGATCGTCGCGACCACGCCCAACCTGATCATCGGCGCGCCGACGCTCAAGGCGAACGATCTGAAAGAAGCGATCGAGGCCGCGAAGACCGAGAAGATGACCTACGGCACTGCCGGCGCCGGCACCACGCCGCATCTGTCGGCGGAGCGCATCTTCAAGCTCGAGGGCAAGGTCGACATTCCGCATGCGCCGTTCACCGGCGCGGGTCCGGCGACGCAGGCCGTGCTCGGCTCGCATATCCCGCTGGCCAGCGTTGCGCTGTCGGCGGCGGTGCAGAATGTGCAGGCCGGGCAGGTCAAGGGACTGGCCGTGACCAGCAAGGACCGCGTCAAGGCATTGCCGAACGTGCCGACCGCGCGCGAGCTTGGCCTCGGCGAGGCCGACGACACCACCTGGGTGGTGTTCTTCGTGCCGGCGAAAACGCCGGACGCCGTCATTCAGAAGATCAATGCCGACGTCAATGCAATCCTGGCGGACAAGGACACAGAGGCGCAGCTCGAGAAGATCGGCTTCATGCCGGTCGGCGGCTCGGTGAAGGACGCCGACACTTACGTGCAATCCGAAACGAGCCGCTGGGGCGATATCATCCGCCGCGTCGGCCTGGAGCCAAAATAGCCATCTGTCATTCCGGCGCGCGAACGAAGCTCGCGAGCCCGGAATCCAGGACCGCACATGCGGTGTTTGCAACGTTGTCTGGGCCCGCGCGTCCCGGTTACAACAATCAACGACATCTCGCGATAGAGGTTTTGCAATGCAGGTTCGCCGCGTCGTCACCGGCCACAAGAAAGACGGAAAGGCCACCGTCCTGATCGACGAGATCTCGACGGACGTGATCAATCCGCGCCAGGGCTGCACCTTCTTCAATATCTGGTCGACGCCGCTGCCCGCCAACAACGAGGGCGACAGCGACGGCGCCAAGGAGATCGTCGGGACCGCGATGAAGGATCGTGCGGTGTTCCGCGTGATCGAATACGCGCCGGGTGTCGCGCCGCGCAATCACCGCACCAATTCGATCGATTACGCGGTGGTGCTGTCAGGCGAAATCGACATGACCCTTGACGACGAGATCGTGCATCTGAAAGCGGGCGATGTGCTGGTGCAGCGCGGCACGATCCATGACTGGATCAACAATGGCGACAAGCCTTGCGTGATCGCGTTCGTGCTGATTACCGCCGATCCGGTCGGCGCGCTTCAGGCGGTGGGATAGGGCACAATCGTTGAACTGTGACCGTCACCCTGACGTGCCCGGCCGAAGGCCGGGCCTCGAAGGGCGACGGCCCCCGAAACTTTCCGGGCCGTTCATCCTTGGAGCCTTGCCACCGCTCGCTCCTCAGGATGACGGATCGAGTGCGCCGTTATGGCGCTACCCCCCGATCTTCACATTGGCTTCCTTGATCACCTTGTTCCAGCGCGCGACCTCGTCGCTCAGATATTTCGCCGTTTCCGCGGTCGAGCCGCCGACCACTTCGGCCGAAAACGTCTTCAGCTTCTCCTGAATTGCAGGATCGCGCAGCGCCTCGTTGATGTCGGCGTTGATCTTCTCGGTGATCGCCCTCGGTGTCTTGGGCGGCGCAACGACCGCATACCACGCAACGGATTCAAATCCCGGCAGCGTCTCGGCAATGGTCGGCACGTTCGGCAGCGATGACATGCGCTTCGGTGTCGCAACGCCGAGCAGCTTCAGCTTGCCGCTCTGCACCAGCGGCAGCGATACGCCGAGATTGTCGCACATGAAATCGACATTGCCGGCGATCAGGTCCTGCAGCGCCGGCGCCGTGCCACGATAGGGGATGTGCTGCACCTTCACGTCGCCCATCATCTGCAGCATCTCGGAGGTGAGATGCGATGTGGTGCCGTTACCCTGCGTGGCCGATGTGACCTTGCCGGGATTGGCTTTCAGATGCGCGATGAATTCCGGCACCGTGGTGGCCGCGATCTTCGACGGATTGACCATGATGCCGTTCGGCACCTGCGCCATCACGATGATCGGTTCGAATTTCGACGCATCGAAATTCAGGTTCTTGTACAGATTCTGGTTGATGACGAGCGGCGGCGGCGGCGCCGACAACAGCGTATAGCCGTCAGGGTCGGCGCGATAGGCTTGCTCGGAGCCGATATTGCCAGCCGCGCCGGTCGGGTTTTCGATGATCACCGGCTGGCCCCATTTCCTCGACAGCCAGTCCGCGACCAGCCGCGGCACAGCATCGGCGGTTCCGCCGGCCGGGAACGGCACGATAATCTTCACCGGACGGTTCGGGTAATCCTGCGCAAAGGCAGAGGTGCCTGCCGACAGAACGACAAGGACCGCGAGCGCTGCGCGCATAGCGCCGTTTTTCAGCATGGACGTCTCCCGTATTTTCTGTTCTGCAGGCTTGCCGCACACATACTTGAAACCTGCGGATATCCGAAGCATTTTCATGTCGCAGGGGAACAGGAGTGATGGAGATGGCAGCGCTGCGTCCGAACCTGGCCGGCCCAAGCATTGCGATTGTAGGCGGCGGCATCGGAGGGCTGTTTGCCGCCAACGCGCTGCTTGCGCATGGCTTGAAGGTGACGGTCTACGAGCAGGCGCCGGCGCTCGGTGAAATCGGCGCCGGTGTTTTCATCACGCCGAACAGCGTGCGCCAGCTCGAGCGCGTCGGATTGGGTCCTGCGGTCGAAAAATGGGGCGCCCGCGTCGGCGCTGGCTCGCATTATTTTCGTGATGATGGAAGTCCGATCGCGCCGGTGCAGGTGACGGATTCGTCGGGCTGGAACGCCACCTTCGGCATGCATCGCGCCGATCTGGTGAACTTTCTCGCCGCCGCATTGCCGGCTGGCGTGGTGAAATGCGGGCACCGCGCCACCGGATTTGGGCAGGACGAAACCTCAGCGCGGGTGACATTCGAGAATGGCGCGGTGGCGGAGGCCGACATTGTGATCGGCTGCGACGGCATTCATTCCGAATTGCGGCCGTATGTGTTTCCGCCATCGAGGGCGGTGTTTTCGGGCACGGTCGCCTATCGCGGACTGGTGCCGCATGCGGACGTGCCGCACTGGCCGACGGATGTGTGGCAAATGTGGCTCGGGCGCGGCAAGCATTTCCTGGTGTTCCCGGTGCGCGCTGGCACGATCATCAATTATGTCGGCTTCGTTCCGGCCGATGCGGAGATGAAGGAATCCTGGACCGCGAAAGGCGACCCTGACGCGTTGCGCGCGGAATTCGCCGGCTGGGATCCGCGCATCGAAGGATTGCTGAGCAAGGTCGACTCCACCTTCAAATGGGCGCTGTATGATCGCGAACCGCTGCCGACCTGGACCAAGGGACGGCTGACGCTGCTCGGCGATGCCGCGCATCCGATGCTGCCGCATCTCGGGCAGGGCGCCAACCAGTCGATCGAGGACGGCATGGCGCTCGCAACCATTCTCTCCCGCACCGACCGCGCCGGCGCACCGGCCGCGCTCGTCGCGTATGAAAAGCTGCGCCGCGAACGCGTCGCCGGTGTGCAGCGCGGCGCGCGCGAGAACGGCCTGCGCTACGACACGATGCACGGCGATGTCGCGAAGCGGGACGCCGAGATCGTCGCGCATGCGTCGTTCCGCAAGACGATCTACGACCACGACGTAGTGGTCGGCGCAAAGGAGATCGCGGAGGCGCTGTAGAACTGCTCGGCTCGTAGCCCGAATTGAGCCGCAGCGACATGCGGGGCGACTGGCCACGGGTTTCGCTTGCGCTCAACCCGGGCTACGGTTTTCAGCTGACGCGGAGAGTGCCTTCCGGTCCAGCCCATCCTCCGGGATCGTCCATTGCCGCCGCAACGTGCGCAGCGGCGTCTCGACATAGGCCCAGAAGTCCCAGCCCGGCGCGAAGGTGTCGATGGTCGCGGTCTTGCCGCCGGCATAGGCGTGCCAAAATTCCACCGGGTCGAGTCCGCCCGCGGCGTCCTTCGCCACCGGATTGATCTCGACATCGAGATGCCAGGAGAAAATCACCGGCAGGATGTGGCCCGCCATCGGATAATGCGGATGCATGGCCGCGGTAAAGGTCGAGGCCAGAAGTTCGCCGCGTGGTGTGGTGCCGTAGCCTGAGACGACATGTACGGTGTCGTGCGGCAATGCGAAGCCGGCATTCAGGCCGTTGGCTTCGCCCGGGAAATCATACTTGTTGCTTGTATAATGCATATAGAACGCATAGCCGAAGCTGTCCGGCGGCAGCTGGCCCAGCGCCCGGCAGCGTGCGGCGAGGGCAGGGTCCGGCGCTTTCGCATAGGGCATCAGCCAGCCGGTCGCGTCAGTATCCGTCCAGGTTTTGCCGGTAATGCTCACCATGTTGGCGCGCGTCATGTCGGCGAGCGCTTCCTTGACATGGCCGGCCGCGGCTTCGGCGATTTCGTCGATGAAGCGCTCGTGCAATCCGAGCGCTTTGGCATACGCGAGCACGGCCGCGATCTTCGCCTTGTCGAGTGTGCCATCGACAAAGGCCATCACCGTCATGAACCGCAGTGCATCCTCACGCAAAGCCGGATCGGCGATCACGGCTTTTAGCGCCGCTGGCTCGACCGGCGTCAGCGCCGCGACATCGAGCGGCATTGTCTGTCCGAACATGTAGAGCGAAGCCGCCGCCAGCGCGCGTGCATCAGCGTCGCTCAGGGCGCCCCCGGTTTGCGCAACGTTGCGCATCGCACCGAGGATCGTGGCGATCTGTGCGGAGGTCGCGCCGGTTACGAACGGATTGACATCGAGTTGTGGCGGCATGCGTATCCTCCGTTTGTGAAGACCCGCATCATCCAATATCCCGGCACGATTGCGAAGCCGCCGCGATCGTTATCCGGTGGCATGGTTGTCGAACCATTTGAAACGGTGCAGCGCGACATTGTCGCGCGCACTAGAATTCCACGTCGAGTTCTTCGACCTCGTCCGGCTCTTCCTTCGCCACCTCGATCCATTCCTGCATCAGCGGCATTGCCATGATGGTCTTGCAATAGGCAGCACTCGCCTTGTCGAGCTTGACGTCATAGGTGACGAAGCGTGTGCAGACCGGCGCGTACATGGCGTCCGCCATGCTCGGGACAGCGCCGAACAGGAACGGCCCGCCATAGCTGCTCAGGCATTCGTTCCAGATCGTGATGATGCGGTCGATATCGGCTTGTGCGCCGGCCCAGACCTTGAAGCCCGGATAATGCGCCTTGAGATTCATCGGCAGCGCCGAGCGCATGTTCGAAAAGCCGGAATGCATCTCGCCCGACACCGCGCGGCAATGGGCGCGGGCGACGCGCTCTCTCGGCAGCAGCCCGGCATCGGGGTTGAGTTCGTTCAGATAGCCGCCGATGGCGAGGGTGTCCCAGACCTTGATGCCGTCATGCGTCAGCATCGGCACCAGGAAGGAGGGCGACAGCAGCAGCAATTCGGCACGGACCGACGGATCGTCGCTGTTCACCATCACGGTCTCGAAATCGATCCCGGCGAACTTGCACAACAGCCATCCCCGCAGCGACCAGGACCCGTAATTGCGGCTGCTGATGGTCAAAGTGGCTTGCGCCATCCGAAAATCCCCCGATCGGGCATGCCGGGCGCCCGCCCCCTGTCCACCGGCCTGCAAATTATCTCGCAGTGGCAAAAAAAATGCACTAGTCTTTTGCACTGCAACAGGGGCGGCGGGGGCCGCGGGGTGGATGCTGTACCAGGCTTATCAGGCGAGTGCCGACATGATGGTGCCGGTGCGAGCCCTTGCCGGCTTTGCATTGTCTGCGCATGCAGCCATGCCCCATATGAACGGACATGCCGTCCGGAATCTGACCGCAGCCTATGAACTGATTTCGCGCGCCCGGCTGACCCATACCCGCCCGGATTACGGCATCAAGAGCGTGACAGTCGGCAATCGGGAGGTGGAGGTCATCGAAGAGGTGACCCATGTCACTCCGTTCGGAACGCTGCTTCGCTTCCGCAAGGACGTCGACACCGCGCAGCCGCGGGTCCTTATCGTGGCGCCGCTGTCGGGGCATTTCGCAACGCTGCTGCGCGGGACCGTGCGCACCATGCTGCCGGAGCATGACGTCTACATCACCGACTGGCACAATGCCCGCGACGTTCCGCTGTCGGCCGGCCGTTTCGGCTTCGACGATTACGTCACCCACCTGATCGAGTTTCTCGAGGCGATCGGCCCGGGCGCACACATTATCGCTGTCTGTCAGCCCTGCGTTGCGGCCCTGGTGGCGGCGGCCGTGATGGCGCAGGGCGATCATCCGGCGCAGCCGCGCTCGATGACGCTGATGGCCGGGCCGATCGATACGCGGGTGAATCCGACCAAGGTCAACGAGCTTGCCAAGAGCAAGCCGATGTCATGGTTCGAGAAGAACCTGATCGCGCGGGTGCCGTTCCGCTACGACGGCGCATTCCGGAAGGTCTATCCGGGCTTCGTCCAGCTCGCGGCCTTTCTCAGCATGAACATGGACCGCCACACCAAGGCGCATCGCGAGCTTTACGACAATCTCGCCAAGGGCGAATTGGAAAAGGCCCGGATCACCAAGGATTTTTACGACGAATATTTTGCGGTGCTCGATCTCACCGCCGAATTCTATCTCGAGACCGTGCGGCTGGTGTTTCAAGAGCATACCTTGCCGCTCGGCCAGCTCGACTATGAGGGCCGCCGGGTCGATCCGTCCGCCATCCGTCGCACCATGCTGCTCACGGTCGAGGGCGAGCGCGACGACATCTGCGCGGTCGGGCAGACGCTGGCGGCGCATGACCTATGTTCGGGACTGCGTCCGTATCGCAAACGCCATCACATGCAGCCGGGCGTCGGGCATTACGGTGTGTTCAGCGGGAAGAAATGGGAAAGCCAGATCTATCCGCTGGTTAAGAACGTGATCCTCGCCTCGGACTGATCCACAAATTTTTGCTGCATATCGGCGAAAGCCCATCAATTTTAATACTGAATTAAATGAATTGATTGAGTGTAATTCACGTTGAACCCGAGTTGAATTCCACCCGGCGCCCAAACGACGTTTCGAAGCCCCTTAGCAGAAATCCCAGACAGCATCCGAAGCGGCCTCCGTCGCGCGCCTTTGCGCGCGCGCGGGCCCGATTGCGAGATTAGCGATGACGAGAGTTCACGATGCGCGAGTCGTTAAGCAATCCTTAGCAATTCATGCTCGGGAAACGATCAAACTCGAATGGACCGCTCGTGCCGCGCTCTTCCCCGGATAGGGCCGAGTTTGCGCGATGACATTCTCAAACTGTCAATAAATGCGATCGAGTTTCCGCGCCGCAGCAAAACACAGCGGCGAAGCGTTCAAATCAATTCGCCGGAGCACCCAGGCAACAGGATCACACATGTCAGGAACAGAACTTCAAGAGCTTGCGCACGCGCAGGAATCGATCGCGGTGGATGACGGCACCCAACGCACAGAACTGATCTCATTCGCAATTGGCGATGAGCAATACGGCGTCGATATCATGGCGGTGCGCGAGATCAAGGGCTGGACGGATATCACGCACCTCCCGCGCCAGCCCGATTACGTTCGCGGCGTCCTCAATCTGCGCGGCGTCATGGTGCCGATCATCGATCTGCGCAGCCGGCTCGGTGGCGGGCTGACCGATGCAACCGCATTGCATGTCGTGATCATCGTGCAGGTTCAGCAGCGCCAGGTTGGATTGCTGGCGGACCGCGTGCTCGACATCGTGGCCTTCGACGCTGCGCGGGTGCAGCCGGTCCCGCGCGTTGCAAGCGGCGCCGGCAGCGATTGCCTGTCAGGCCTGGTCAATGCGGAGGCCGGCATGATCGCGCTGATGGATCTCGAAAAGCTGCTCGCAACCGATAGCGACGGTACCCCGGTTCAGGCCGCCGCCTGATCCGCCAACAAACATCCCCCACACATCTGATTTAGCCGGAGAACACCAATGTCCTTTTTTGGTTCATCGAAGTCCCAGACATCCGGACGTAATCTCAGCTCGTCCGAGATGGCGTCGCAGATTGCAGCCATCAATCGCTCGCAAGCCGTGATCGAGTTTTCGCCGGATGGAAAGATCCTGCACGCGAACCCGAATTTCCTGCAGGCGCTCGGCTACACGCTGGACGAGGTCAAGGGCAAGCATCACAGCCTGTTCGTCGACCCGGCCTATCGCAACAGCCCCGAATACACTGCCTTCTGGCAGAAACTCGGACGCGGCGAGTTCGACGCGGCCCAGTACAAGCGCATCCGCAAGGACGGCAAGGAAATCTGGATTCAGGCCAGCTACAACCCGCTGCTCGACCGCTCCGGGAAAGTCGTCGGCGTGATCAAGTTCGCAACCGACATCACCGCCGAGAAGCTGCGGAACGCCGATTTCGAAGGCCAGATGGCGGCCATTCACAAGGCCCAGGCGGTGATCGAGTTCAATCTCGACGGCACCATCATCACCGCCAACGACAATTTTCTGAAAACGCTTGGCTACAGCCTGCAGGAGGTCAAGGGCCAGCACCACGGCATGTTCGTCGAGCCGGGCTATCGGCAAAGCGTGGAGTACAAGCATTTCTGGGAGAAGCTTGGACGCGGCGAATTCGACGCGGCGCAATACAAGCGCATCGGCAAGGGCGGCAAGGAGGTCTGGATCCAGGCCAGCTACAACCCGATCATGGACGCCAGCGGGAAGCCGTTCAAGGTGGTGAAGTTCGCCTCCGACATCACCGCGATGCGCATGGCCGTCGAACAGACCCGCGATGCCGTGACCGCCGCCAAAAACAAGGATCTGAGCCAGCGGATTCCGATGTCCGGCAAGACCGGCGAACTCGAATTGCTCTGCGGTGGCGTCAACGAGCTGCTCGACAGCATGGCAGAGGTCATGAGCGAGATCAAAACCACGTCGCAGGAAGTCTCGAGCGCGGCCGCTGAGATCTCCACCGCCACGACCGACCTGTCGCAGCGCACCGAGGAACAGGCCGCCAGCCTGGAAGAGACCTCGGCCTCGATGGAGCAGATCGCGGCGACCGTGAAAAAGAACGCCGAGAACGCGAAACACGCCAACGATCTGACCCGCGGCACCCATGAGGTCGCCGACCGCGGCGGCGAAGTGGTGGCCGAGGCGGTCTCGGCCATGGCCCGGATCGAGGAATCGTCGCGCAAGATCGCCGACATCATTTCGGTGATCGACGAAATCGCGCGCCAGACCAATCTGCTGGCGCTCAATGCCGCGGTCGAGGCGGCGCGCGCCGGCGAAGCGGGACGCGGTTTTGCGGTGGTTGCGTCCGAAGTGCGCAGCCTCGCGCAGCGCTCCTCGCAGGCGGCCAAGGACATCAAGGACCTGATTACGAACTCCTCGACCCTGGTCCAGGATGGCGTGCAGCTCGTCAACCGGACCGGTACCTCGCTGAAAGAGATTTTGGAATCGATCAAGCAGGTTGCGGACATCGTGGCCGACATCTCGACGGCCTCCAACGAACAGGCCGGCGGGATCGAGCAGATCAACAAGGCGCTGACCCAGATGGACGAGGTGACACAGCAGAACTCGGCGATGGTCGAGGAGAATGCTGCGACAGCGCGGACGCTGGAACAGCAGGCCGGCGCGATGGACGAGCGGATCGGCGCCTACAAGCTGAGCAGCTCGGACTCCTCCAGGGTCGTGACCCCGCTGCACAAGCGCCCGGCGCAGTCCAAGCCTGCCGCACCGGTCCGCAAGCCGGCCGCGCGAGCGGTTGCCCGCTCGGGCGCGGCGACTGCCGCCAAGGACGAGTGGGAAGAGTTCTGAGTTCTGACGGGGCGCGGTCACGCACCGCGCCCCGGTTCCGCCAGATTGCATTATTCAATTGAGGTCAGGAAATTCAGATGTTCAAGAAATTGGCACTGGATGTTGCGATCAGTACCAAGATCGCCATCTCATCCGTGATTGCTGTCCTGCTCGTTGCGGCGATTGTGTGTTCTCAACTGATTGGGGACAGCAGAGTTCAGGGGAGCAAGGCGCATGTTGATCGCGAACAGGCGGTCGTCGCTGATGTTATTGACGCGAAGGCTTCGATCCGTGGCATGCAGATCGGTATTCGTGATCTGCGTCTGGCCGCAACGGCGGAAGACTTGAAGCGCGCGGCTGATTATCTTGAGGCACGGCGAAAGAGTGCGGAATACTTCGCTATTCGCGCGCTTGAAAATGTTCGTGCCTCAGGCCGGACAGGTGAGAATGTCGAACGGCTGAAGGGTATGGTCGAGAGCTACTCGGTTGGCGGCAAAGAGATCGCCGCGATCCGGTCGGAGGCGATTGCTGCGCAGGCGAACGGCGAAGCGGAGCGAGCCGGCACTCTTGACCGGCAGGCAGCAACAATAGCACGCGAACGCACATTGCCGCTGGCCGCCGAGATGGAGAAGTTGTCTTCGACCGTCGTGGATGTCGCCCGCGCTCAGGTAAAGGCCGAAAACGAGGCGTTTGTTGGCACGATGGAGTTTTCTGAGCACGTCAACGAACTCCTGGCTGGCCTCGTGGCGGCGATGCTTATCGCCACCGCCATCTTCATGTTTTTCACCGTGATCAAGCCGCTGCGCGCTTTGACCGGGGGCATGCGTGAACTGGCCGCGGGCAATTTCGATGTCGTGCTGCCGGGCGTCGGTCGCAAGGACGAGATCGGCGGCATTGCCGGTGCGGTCGACGAGTTCAAGATGCGGCTGGCCGAGAAGATGCGGATGGAGGCCGAGCGCGAAGCCGAGATCGCGCGCCGCGAACAGGCCGAGCGCGATGAGCGTGCGCGACTCGAAGCCGAGCAGGCCCGCATCGTGGCGGAGGTCGTGGCCGAACTGGGTCAGGGCCTGGAGAACCTCGCCAAGGGCAACCTGACCTATCGCGTGTCGAAGGAGTTCACCGCCGAGTACAAGAAGATCCAGAGCGACTTCAACGGCGCCATCGAACAATTGCAGGACACGGTGCAACGCATCGCATCGTCCTCGATGGAAATCCAGAACGCTGCGGCCGAAATCGCGACCGCGACCACCGATCTGTCGCAGCGCACCGAAGAACAGGCTGCCAGCCTGGAGGAGACCTCCGCCTCGATGGAGGAAATCGCCGCGACCGTGAAGCAGAATGCGGAGAACGCGCAGCGGGCCAACGAACTGACCCGCGAAACCCGCGAAGTCGCGGGTCGCGGCGAAGCGGTGGTCGCCGAGGCGGTCACCGCGATGGCAGGCATCGAGGAATCCTCACGCAAGATCTCCGACATCATCTCGGTCATCGACGAGATCGCACGCCAGACCAACCTGCTGGCACTCAACGCCGCGGTGGAAGCCGCACGCGCGGGTGAAGCCGGCCGCGGCTTTGCGGTGGTCGCGTCCGAAGTCCGCAGCCTTGCCCAGCGCTCGTCGCAGGCGGCAAAGGACATCAAGGATCTGATCGTCAATTCGTCGGGTCAGGTCGAGCACGGCGTGCAACTCGTCAACCGCGCCGGCGACTCGCTGAAGGACATCCTGCAGTCGATCCGCTCGGTTGCCGATATCGTCGCCGATATCGCCAATGCGAGTTCGGAACAGGCGGCCGGCATCGACCAGATCAACAAGGCGCTGGCGCAGATGGATGAGGTCACGCAGCAGAACTCGGCGCTGGTCGAGGAGAATGCGGCGACGGCCAAGACCCTGGAAGACCAGTCGAGTGCGCTCGATGGCCGGGTTGCGGTGTTCCAGCTCGACACGGCCGGACGGACCATGGCTGCGGTTGCACCGAAAGCGGTTGCGGTTCGCCGTGCGGCGCCGGTGCGCGGCACCGCCCGCCAGATGCAATCGGCGCTGGCGACCGCGGTCGCCCGGGACCAGGACTTCTGATCGCAACCCTTTCTTAAGCGTTCATGCGCGCCGGCGTGGCAACACGCCGGCGCTATGCGTTTGAGACTGCGATGGAACCATTTAGCGTGAAATTAAGACTTGTCTGGCAGCTTGCTGCGGCGAATTTCGCGCGGAACGTCTGTCCGCGCGGGCAGGCCTTCACCGGCCTGCGCGGCACGGACCGGTGCATCGCATGCACCCGCTTTTGAGGATGATGGGAAATTCAATGACGCAAGCCATGAATGACTCCGCGAGCAAGGCGTCACAAGCTGTCGCCGCGCGGCAAAGTGAATCGGTCAGCGCCGAACTGATCAGCTTCGCCATTGGCGAGGAGCAATACGGCGTGGACATTATGGCGGTTCGCGAGATCAAGGGCTGGTCCGAAATCAGCCACTTGCCGGGACAGCCGGATTACGTGCGCGGTGTGCTGAACCTCCGCGGCGTGATGGTGCCGATCATCGATCTGCGCTGCCGGTTCGGCGGCGGATTGACCGAGGCGACGGCCCTGCATGTCGTTATCATCGTGCAGATACAGGATCAGCAGATCGGCCTTCTCGCCGATCGCGTGCTCGACATCGTTGCCTTCGAGGGCGAACAGGTGCAGCCGGTTCCGACTGTGGTTCGCAATGGTCGCACCGAATTCCTCTCCGGCCTGATCACGGTCGAGGCTGGCATGATCGCGATGATCGATCTCAATCATCTTCTTGACGACCGCTACGAAGCGCAGGCCGCCTGATCTGACTGCTTGACCGGGATGCAATTTCTGCGCGCGCAGATGCAACGTTAGGGAGGTATTTACCGCGGGCGTTTATGGTCGATCACAATTCGCGAGGCCGGTTGCCACGCATCCTAGAACGGGGTGTCCATGCGGTACGTGATAGCGCTTGCGGTAAGTTCACTCCTTGCGGTTGGTCTTGATACTGCCCAAGCCGAGAACGGCGTCTCCTCAAACGCGATCGTATTCGGCCAGGCCGCGGTTCTGCAGGGTCCGGCGTCGGCGCTCGGTCTTGGCATGAAGGCGGGGTTGCTCGCGGCATTCAGCGAAGCGAACCGCAAGGGCGGCGTGCACGGGCGCCAGATCAAACTGATCAGCGTCGACGATGGATACGAGCCATCCAAGGCGATCGCAGCCACCCGCAAGCTCATCGAGGACGACAAGGTTTTCGCGCTGATCGGTCCGGTCGGTACGCCAACCGCGGTTGCCGCGCAGCCGATTGCCGCTGCCGCCAAAGTGCCATTCATCGGCGCGTTCACGGGCGCGATGTTCCTGCGCAATCCGAAGCTCGACACCGTCATCAATATCCGCGCGAGCTATGATGCGGAAACCGAAGCCTGGGTCAGACATCTGACCGAGGATCTGAAGATCAACAGCATCGCGATCCTCTATCAGGATGACGCCTTCGGCCGCGCGGGACTGTCCGGCTTTGAAAAGGCGATGAAGAAGCGCGGCCTGCCGATCGTCGCCGAAGGCACCTACGAGCGTAATACGACCGCGATCAAGACCGCGTTGCTCGCCCTGCGCAAGGCAGAGCCCGAAGCCGTGGTGATGGTCGGCGCCTATCAGCCGAGCGCGGCATTCATCAAGCTCGCCCGCAAAATCGAATTCAATCCGGTCTTCGTCAATATCTCCTTCGTCGGCGCCTCTGCGCTGGCGCAGGAGCTTGGCAACGAGGGCGCGGGCGTGATCGTCAGCCAGGTGGTGCCGTTTCCATGGGACGCATCGATCAAGGTCGTTGCCGACTATCAGGCGGCGATCAAGGCGGCAGATCCGAAGGCGCAGCCGGAATTCGTGTCGCTCGAAGGCTATCTGGTCGGGCGGCTTGCGATTGCAGCGCTCGAGCGGGCAGGGCCCGAGCCCACGCGCGCGGGTCTGCTCAAGGCGATCAAGGAGAGCGGTGCCTTCGACATCGGCGGACTGACGATGACATTCGGTCCGGAGGATAACGAGGGTCTGGACAGGGTGTTCATGACGGTGATCCAGCCGGACGGTTCGTTCAAGGCCGTCGACCGGCTGATCCGGATGTCTGCCAACTAACGCACGTCGACACATATCAGGGCGGGCCGGGAGCCCGCCATACTGCCGGCTTGGCCGGACGGGGGAAACAGAGATGCGTCTTGGTAACGTGTTCGGCCGGCTGAATCCCGCAAATCTGGCCAGGGCCGGCATCGGGCTGAAGCTGCAACTGGCCTTCGGCGCGGTCGCATTGATGACGGTGGTCGCGTCCGCGGTTGCGATCCTGTCCTTCCGCTCGGCCGAGCACAGCGTCGAACACATTGCCGAACGCGAGGTGCCGCTGATGACCGAGGCGCTCCGGCTTTCGGTGATGTCGGGCGAGATTTCAGCCGGTGCCGCGCGCTTCGTCAGCGCCGACAATATCCGCGATCAGCGCCAGATCGCCGCGCAGATCGAGGACCGCTCGATGCAGCTGCGCATGATGATCGACAAGGTGCGCGCCGGCTCGAGCAATCAGGCCTTCGGCGGCGTGGACGTCGCGGCACGGCTGCTGGAAAACAACCTGTCCGATCTCGACACCGTGATCCAGGCGCGCACCAGCCTGCGCGCATTGCTCGACCGCAAGCTCGACACGCTGCACAAGCTGCACAACAAGATCACCGAGGATCTGACGCCGATCGTCAACGCATCCTATGTCAGCGCCGTGAACAAGGCCGAGGATATCGGCAAGACCGGCGACCGCACCATCAAGTCGCTGGTCGAAGACGGCGTCCAGCGCATGCAGACCGTGATCCAGATCGGGACCGAGACCAATCTCGCCACCGGCCTCCTGACCGCGGGCGCGCTGACCACATCTCCGGCGATCCTGGCGATGCTGGAAGACCGGTTTACGGCCTCGGCGCGCCGGGCCGAGAAGCATCTCGCGTCGCTGCCCAAGGTCGATCGTTACAACAGCCTGCGCGAGCGCTCGGCCAACCTGCTGAAGCTTGCCGATTTCCGCAAGGTCGCCGCTACCGATAACGAGGCCGCACGCCTGCAGAACGTGTTCCGCGCCCATGAAGGTCTGGCCAATGTTCTGATCACCCTGATCGACGACCTGAATTTCGATACCGTGATGGAGGGCGAGCAGGCGGTGAAGCGGACCGGCGCGCTGGTGCGCGAACTCATCGACAACCAGCTCGTCAACTTCCGCAATGCGCTGGAGCTGAAGATCCAGACCCATCTGATCGCCAGCCTCGTCAGCGAGGGCGCGGTCGCCAAGAGCGCGGAGCAATTGAAGCCGATCGTGGAGCGGTTCTCGTATTCGGCCAACACCCTGATGCTCGCGGCCCAGAGCATCGAGAACGAAGGCATCCGCAAGGATATCGACGCGCTGCTGGAACTCGGCCAGGGCAGCGACGGTGTGTTCACGATGCGTCAGCAGGAGCTGAGCGCAAACGCAGGTGCGTCGCGCGTCATCAACGAGAACCAGAAGATCCAGAAGCAGCTCGACGATGCGGTCTCGGTGCTGGTCAAGGAAACCGAAACCGGAATGAAGGGCGGCACCGCCGCGCTGCTGTCCGAACTCGCGAACAGCCGCCTGATGCTGATCGTGGTGGCGATCGCCTCGCTGCTGGCGGCCGGCCTAATCGCTTTCTTCTATGTCCAGCGCAATCTGGTCCGCCGCTTGAGCACGACCTGCGACAGCATGCGGCGCCTGGCAGCGGGGGACAATGACGTCGCCATTACCGGGGTTCGGGACAGCGACGAGATCGGCGAGATGGCGCGCGCATTGACTGTGTTCCGCGAGGCCGCGGTTGAGAAGGAGCGTCTGGAGGCCCAGGCGGCCCAGGACCGTCAGGCGGCGGAGGAGGAGCGGGCCCGTAGCGATGCGGCGCGCGCCGAGGCCGCACGTCAGGTTGCGCAGGTGGTGGATGGTCTCGGCCGCGGATTGGAACGGCTGGCCGAGGGCGATCTGACCTATCGCGTCCGTGAGGGCTGGGCCAGCGAGTACACGAAGATCCAGGACGATTTCAACGGCGCCATCGACCAGTTGCAGGAGACGCTGACCGCGATCGTGGAATCGACCCGCGAAGTGTCGAGCGCGTCGCTGGAGATTTCGTCGAGCACGACCGACCTGTCGCAGCGCACCGAAGAACAGGCCGCCAATCTCGAACAGACCTCCGCCTCGATGGAGGAAATCTCGGCGACCGTGAAGAAGAATGCCGAAAGCGCCCAGCATGCCAATAGCCTGATGCAGGGTACCCGCGATGTCGCCGGGCGTGGCGGCGAGGTAGTATCGCAGGCGGTTTCGGCGATGTCGCGCATCGAGGATTCATCGCGCAAGATTTCCGACATCATCTCGGTGATCGACGAGATCGCGCGCCAGACCAATCTGCTGGCGCTCAATGCGGCGGTGGAAGCCGCCCGCGCCGGTGAGGCCGGACGCGGCTTTGCCGTCGTTGCCGCCGAAGTGCGTAACCTTGCCCAGCGTTCGTCCCAGGCGGCGAAGGACATCAAGAACCTGATCACGAATTCGTCGAGCGCGGTCGGGGAGGGTGTGCAGCTCGTCAATCGCGCCGGCGAGTCGCTGCAAGAGATCCTCAAGAGCATCAACGAGGTTGCGGGGATCGTCGCCGACATCGCCAATGCCAGCGCCGAGCAGGCGACGGGTATCGATCAGGTCAACAAGGCGCTGAGCCAGATGGACGAGGTGACGCAGCAGAACTCGGCGCTGGTCGAGGAAAATGCCGCCACCGCGAAGACGCTGGAGCATCAGTCACAGGCGCTCGACGGCCGGGTCGCCGCTTTCCGGCTGTTCGAGGATGGCGCGGAGGTGCAACTCCCGGCGGCATCGGTACAGACGCGCACGCCGCAATCAGCCGTTCGCAAGCCCGTAGCGGTGCGCGGCACCGCTCGGCAGATGCAGACGGCGCTCGCAAGCGCCGTTGCCAAGGATCAATGGGAAGAGTTCTAGAACTCCGCGGATGCCGAAGCCGCGAGTCATCGGATTTGATTGAGTAGCGGGCGCCGGCTCGGGGGGCCGGCGCACCCTAACAGTGGCGATTGTGGCCGCCGTATTGACGGATCGTTAACGGGTTGTCGCCGGACGGACCAAGGTCTCGTTTTCCAGCGCGCAAGATTTCTCGAATTCCCAGAAATCTCCCGTCAAATTTGAGGGAACTTTTACCAGACCGTGTACAACTACGGCGTACGAGGTACAGGAAAGTTCGAATCATGAAGGTCAAGTCGGCAATCTTTGCATTTGGCGCCACGATTGCAGTCGGAATTACTGTTGTCGCGATCATCGGTGCCATCACCGTGTCCCGGATCAAGGTCGGTGGGCCGATCTACGATCAGATCGTGCAGGGTAAGGATCTCGTCGCAGATATCCTGCCGCCGCCGCTCTATGTCGTTGAATCGTATCTCGAGGCCACGCTGGCGGAGAACCGGGCCAAGCCACTGGCCGAAAGCGTTGCGCGCCTCAAGGAGCTTCGCGCTCAGTTCGATGACCGGCAGAAATACTGGCTGTCTTCCAATCTGCCGTCTGCGATCAAGACGACCCTGACCGAAGAATCGTACCGGCACGCGCAGGACTTCTGGACGCGGATCGAAAGCGAACTGCTGCCGGCGCTGGCGCGCAACGATGCCGCAGCCGCGAAGCAAAGCTACGAACATGTCAGCTCCGCCTATCAGCAGCACCGCGCTGTGATCGACCGTATCGTCGCCGACGCCGAGAAGATGAACAAGGACACCGAGATCAGCGCCGGCCACGAGGAGCGGTCGGCCTATCTCTGGCTCGGCGGTGTGATCGCGCTTCTGTCCCTGATCCTGGTGGCCGGCATCGCCGCGATCAACGCCTTTGTCATCCGTCCGCTGACGAAGCTGACATCCGACATGCAGGTCTTGTCCGCCGGCAATTTCGCCGTCGATGTGAAGTCGGTCGAGCGCGGCGACGAAATCGGCGAGATGGCGCGCGCCGTCAATGTCTTCAAGGAAAACGCCATCGCGCTCGAACGCTCGAAAGAGGCCGCGACCGAACAGGAGCGCCAGATTGCCGAGCAGCGCGAGCGCGCACGCCAGCAGGAGCTGGACGCCGCCAAACGCGTTGCCGATGTGGTCGAGGGCCTCAGCCGCGGACTGGAGCGGCTCGCGCAGGGCGACCTGACCTATCGCGTCAACGACGCGTGGTCTGAGGAATACCGGAAGGTCCAGCAGGACTTCAACGTGGCGATCGATCAGCTGCAGGGGACGCTATCGTCGATCCTCGACTCGACCCGCGAAGTGGCAAATGCGTCGGCTGAAATATCGGCAAGCACGTCAAGCCTCTCGCAGCGTACCGAGGAACAGGCCGCGAGCCTGGAGGAAACCTCGGCGTCGATGGAACAGATTGCCGCCACCGTGCGGAAGAATTCCGAAAGTGCGCAACATGCCAATAGCCTGATGCGCGGTACGCGCGACGTCGCCGGCCGCGGTGGCGAGGTGGTGTCTCAGGCGGTCTCGGCGATGTCGCGGATCGAGGAATCCTCGCGGAGAATTTCCGACATCATTTCGGTGATCGACGAGATCGCCCGCCAGACCAATCTTCTGGCCCTCAACGCGGCGGTGGAGGCCGCGCGAGCCGGCGAGGCCGGACGCGGTTTCGCCGTCGTGGCGTCGGAGGTGCGCAATCTTGCGCAGCGCTCCTCGCAGGCGGCGAAGGACATCAAGGACCTGATCCAGAATTCCTCGAACGAGGTCGGGCAGGGCGTGCAGCTCGTCAACCGCACCGGGGACTCGCTGAACGAGATCCTGCAATCCATCAACGAGGTCGCGGAGATCGTGGCCGACATCGCGAATGCCAGTGCCGAACAGACGGCGGGCATCGACCAGATCAACAAGGCGCTCAGCCAGATGGACGAACTGACGCAGCAGAACTCGGCGCTGGTCGAGGAGAACGCCGCGACCGCGAAGACCCTGGAAAACCAGTCACAGGCCCTGGACGGCCGCGTTGCCGCGTTCCAGCTGGGCGATACGCCGCAGCGGGCGTCCGCGCCGGTGCAGAAGCGCGCGCCTCAATCCGTCGGCAAGACGGTGCGCGGCACCGCCCGCCAGATGCAGACCGCGCTCGCCCGCGCGGTGGTCCGCGACGAGTGGGAGGAGTTCTAGGTTTCCGGAACGAAGGTCTCTTCGCGACCCTTCCTGATGGCCGGCAGCAGCGTTGATCCCAGGAGCAGGGCCGCGAGCAGGAGCAGAAGAGCGCTCAGCGGCTCGGTGACCAGCACTGTGGCGCTGCCTTCCGACAGCGTGAGCGCACGCCGCAGATATTCTTCCATCGGCGGACCGAGTATGAACCCGAGCAGCATCGGCGTGGGCTCGCAGCCGAGCTTGTGGAAGACGTAGCCAATGAAGCCGAACAGAGCCAGCAGATAAACGTCGAAGGTCGTGTTGCTGATCGAGAACACGCCGATGACGCTGAATACGACGATGGCGGGATAGAGCAGGTGGTAGGGGACGGTGATCATCCGCACCCACAGGCCGATCAGCGGCAAGTTGAGGATCAGCAGAAACACGTTGCCGATCCACATCGATACAATGACGCCCCAGAACAGCGTTGCCTGCTCGGTCACGATCGTCGGTCCGGGCTGGATACCCTGGATCATCAGCGCGCCGATCATCAGTGCCATGACCGGATTGGCCGGGATTCCGAGCGTGAGCATCGGGATGAACGACGTTTGCGCACCGGCATTGTTAGCCGCCTCGGGCCCGGCGACGCCCTCGACCGCACCTTGCCCGAACCGCTCCGGCGTCTTGGACAGCCGCTTCTCGAGTGAGTAGGACGCGAACGACGCAAGGATCGCGCCGCCACCGGGCAGAATTCCCAGCGCGGAGCCGATCACGGTGCCGCGCAGGATCGGGCCGAGGATGCGCCGCCATTCGTCCCGCGTGGGCAGGAGGCCCTTGACGCGCTTCACAATTGCCGTTCGGTTCGCCTCGTTTTCGAGATTGGAAACGATTTCGGCCAGTCCGAACACGCCCATCGCCAGAACGACAAAGCCCAGTCCGTCCGAGAGTTGCGGAAAGCCGAGGCTGTAGCGCGCAACACCTGAATTCACGTCAGTGCCGATAAGCCCGAGGACCAGGCCAACCACCACCATGGACAGCGCGTGAAGCAGCGAGCCGCTCGCCAGAACGACGGACGCAACGAGGCCAAGCACCATCAGCGAGAAATATTCGGCCGGCCCAAATCTCAGCGCGACCTCCGCCAGCGGCGGCGCGAACAATGCGACGAGGACCGTCGCGATGGTCCCCGCGATGAACGAGCCGATGGCCGCCGTTGCGAGCGCGAGCCCGGCCTTGCCTTGTCGCGCCAGCTTGTAGCCGTCCAGCGCCGTGACCACCGACGCGGATTCGCCCGGCAGATTGATCAGGATCGCGGTGGTCGAGCCGCCATATTGCGCGCCGTAATAGATGCCGGACAGCATGATCAAAGCCGAGACGGGCGGCAGGCCGAAAGTGATCGGCAGCAGCATCGCGATAGTCGCGATCGGCCCGATCCCGGGCAGCACGCCGACCGCGGTACCGAGAAACACGCCGATCAGGCAATACATCAGGTTCGAAAGGCTCATCGCCGTCTCGAACCCGGTGGCCAGATTGGCGAGCATGTCCATGTCAGCCGTCCAGCCAGGCGCCAATCAGTGGCATTGGCATCCCGAGGCCCTTGATGAAGACCAGTACGCAGAATGCAGTCATGCCAATGAGAGCAGCCACCGATGTGGCATCGGGGCGCGAGTAGCGGCTTGCCATCGCTGCGATCAGGATCAGGATGGGCAGGGCGATCAATGCCCCGAGGCCGTGCACGAGCAGCCCGAATACCACGACCGAACCGAGGACCAGCAGCAGTGGCCGCCAGGCGAATGGCGTGATTGGCTCTCCTGCACGCACGAAGGACCGCGCGACCGATGCCGCACCGAACACGGCGAGCAGCAGGCCGAGAGCGATAGGAAAGTAGCCCGGGCCCATGCGCGCACTGGACCCGAGTGGATAAGCCCGACCGATCCACAGCACCGCGACCGCGAGCGCGAGATAGATGGTGCCGGCCCAGAAGTCGCGGGGATTTCGGATCGTCATCCAGAGTTCGCCCGTTGCGTATCGACTGGGCGCGGCCGATAGAGCCGCGCGCAATCGCCGTTCCTATCAGTTGAGTTTCGCGCCGGACGCCTTGACCGGTTCTGCCCAGCCTTCAACCTGCTTTTTCACGAAGTCCGCGAAAGCCGGTTGCGGCATCTTCTGCACCGTCAGTCCCAGATCGCGCAGTCGCGCGACCAGCGCCGGATCGTCGAGCGCGGTCTGGATCGCGCTGTGCAGCTTGCCAAGCACGGGAGCGGGCAGGTTCGCAGGCGCCGAGACGCCGATGAAGTTTTCGGCGACCAGATAGGGCATGCCGGCTTCCAGCACCGTCTGGATATCCGGCGCGACATGCGAGCGCTCGCGCGACGTGACCGCGAGCGGGCGCAGCTTTTCGGCTTTGATGTGCGGTACATTCTGCGGCAGCGTGTCGAACGAGAAGCTGAGCCGGCCCGCGATCAAGTCGGTGATCATGGGCGCACTGCCGCGATAACCGACGTGCTCGATGTTGAGTCCGGTCTGCTTTTTGAAAGTCTCGCCGAGGATGTGACCGATCGAGCCGACACCGCCCGAGCCGTAAAAGACTTTTTTGTTCTGGCTCTTTATCCAGTCGACCAGCTCGGCGAGGTTCTTCGCCGGCACCGAAGGATGCACCATCACCACGTCTGGCACGGTTGCAACCAGACTGACGTGGGTGAAGTCCTTGACCGAGTCGTAGGGCGGCGGATCGAGCATGAACGGCGCAAGCGAGATCGGCGTCGTGTTCGACATCATGAGATTGTAGCCATCCGGTGCGGCGCGGAAGATTTCCGTACCGGCGATAGTGCCGCCGGCCCCCGGTTTGTTGTCGACCACGACCGGCTGGCCCAGAGCTTTCTGCAGCGGGACCGACAAGGCGCGTGCGGTGACGTCACTCGATCCGCCGGGCGGGAAGGTGACAACGATGCGGACGGGCTTGGTCGGATAGTCCTGTGCCAAGGCAGGCGCGGCGCCAAGGCCGAGCGCCAGTATCAATGGCGCGATATACCGACATGTTTTCATTGCTTCACCCTCCCTGTCGTCTGCTTCAAAGAAGCCGTAGGCCGATCCAATGTGCAGTCATCTATGCAAGACTCATCTATGCAAGATGCAGGCCGGGCGATACGAACGGGTGACCGCCGGAGCCGGCGTCCGGACGATCCTACGCTCCGCCGCGAAAGCAGGAATAGCCCCACGGGGTGCATTTCATCGGCAGGTGATAATGCGCCTGCGGATCGGCAATCCCGAAGCGGTAGCTGATGACATCGAGGAACGGTACCGTGGCGCTTACGCCGGTCGCGGACCGGTAGAAGTCTGCAACATGGAAGCGGGCCTCGTAGAAGCCGGCTTCGAACCGGCGGTCGAGCGCGGCATCGGCGAGCACGCCGGTACCCGACAATAAGCCGGATGCGATCAGTCGCGGTGACGCCTGGTCATCAATGGCGAACAACTCGACGCGCATGCCTTCGGCAACGACGCCACGCGAGACATCGACGACATGGATTGAAACTCCCGGCATGCGTCAGTCGCCCCCTGCCTACCATACTTCATGGCGCACTTACCGTAATACTGTTTCGCTTGCCGAAGAAGAGCCCATCCTGAAGGGCCGAGGCAATGTTCGGAAACTTACGTCGCGGCCTGCTCCTGCAGGAACGCCGCCAGCAGCACGCCGGTCTGCCGGATGTGTTGGTTGAGCAATGCCGCGGCGGCGTCCGCGTTTCGCATCTCGCAGGCCGACAGGATGGCGCGATGCTCGCGTTCGGCCCGCCCGCGGTAATTGGCGTTGGCGATCAGCACCCGGATATAGCGATCCGTCGGGTAGGAGACCTGCCGGATCAGGTCGAGCAGGCGCTTGCGCCCGGCCGGTCTGTAGAGCGTGGCGTGGAATTCCCAGTTGAGGTCGCTCCACCGATCCAGGGCTTCGGTCTCCTCGGCCTGATCGAGGATGCGCGCCGCGTGGGCGATTTCGGCATCCGTCAGACGGGGCATGGCGATCCGCACCGTCTCGCACTCGAGCACCGCACGGATTTCCAGAATCTCCTCGGCCTCCTGCGGGCTGAGTTGCGAGACCGCAAACCCGCGATTGGGATGGGCCGTGACCAAGCCCTCGGCGGCCAGCTGAAGTAAGGCCTCACGAACCGGGATTTTGCTGACGCCGTGCCGGGCCGCGATCTCATCCTGGCGCAGCGGCGAACCCGGGCCGACCTCGCCGCGCAGGATCTCGTGCCGCAGACGCGACAGCAGGCTATCCGGCTTTGCCTCCAAAAGCGGCTGACCGCCGTTCCTTTCGGCAGGGGAGGCAGAGCTGCGTGGCACGTTCATGCTCCAGACCCAGGCAAAATCGTATAATTCTTCCACGCCCAGGCTCAAGATCAGGATAGCGGCGTCTTGGGTTTTGTCCAGATTGCTGGGAGAATGGGCCGTGTGGACGAGGTGAGCGACAGGCGTTCTGAGCCGCGGTAAAAAATCGTATACGAACTGGCATGGGCCGTGCAGGGCTGCCTGCAACCGGCCAGCCGCGTACAGGAAAGGACGTCCGGATGATCACTGCGATTGTTCGCTACCAGTTGCCCGCTTCGATCAAGCGCGCCGATTGCCTGGCTCATTTTCACAAGATCGCGCCGGGCTTCGGCGGGGTGAAGGGGCTGATCCGCAAACAATTCATCTGGGCCGAGAACGGCATTGCCGGCGGCGTCTATCAATGGGAGTCCATCGAGGACGCGCGCGCCTTTTATACCGGCCCGTGGCTCGACGGCATCGTCGAGCGCTACGGCGAGTATCCGGACATCGAATATTTCACCACCTTCGCGGTCTGCGACGCGCAGACCGGCGAGGTGGTCTACACCGAGCCGAAGGCCGCTCCGAAAGCCAACGCCGCTTAACCCGGCACGTCGCCGCGTGCGCCGGCGCGCGGCTGCTTGCCTGTCTTTATGTCAGGAGTTGTAACGATGACGAAGCCGACCGTTTCGAACAAGGTCGATCGCCGCAGGATGCTTGCGGGTCTCGCCGCCGGCGCGGCCGGGGCGACCACGCTTGCTGCGCCTGCCATCGCGCAGGGCAAGATGGAATGGCGCATGGTCACCGCATGGCCGAAGGGCCTGCCGGGGCTTGGCACCGGTGCAGCGCGGCTGGCGCAGCGCATCACCCAGATGTCCGACGGCAAATTGTCGGTGAAGGTCTTCGCCGCCGGCGAACTGGTACCCGGCCTGCAGACCTTCGAAGCGGTGCAGAACGGCACCGCAGAAATGTCGCATGACACCCCGGGCTTCCATCTCGGCAAGAACCGCGCGTTCGGTTACTTCTTCTCCGTGCCGTTCGGCATGACCTATGTCGAACACATCGCCTGGCTCGATTACGGCGGTGGACAGGCGATGTGGGACGAACTGACAGCCAATTTCGGGCTCAAGGCTTTCGCCGTCGGCAATATCGATACGCCGCCGTTCGGCTGGTTCAAGAAGGAGATCAAGAGCGTCGACGACCTCAAGGGCGTGAAGATGCGCATGCCCGGTCTCGGCGCCGAGATGATCCGGAAAGTCGGCGCGGTGCCGACCGTGATGGCGCCGGGCGATGTGTTCGCCGCTTTGCAATCCGGCGCGCTCGATGCGACCGACTTCACCGGCCCCGCCAATGACATGGCGCTCGGCTTCCATCAGGTCTGCAAATATTATTACTGGCCCGGCGTGCACAAGCAGGGCGCGATCCAGCAGATGCTGGTGAGCAAGGCGAAATACGACGCGTTGCCCGACTCGCTGAAGCGGGTGATCGCCGTCGCCGCGCAGGCCAGCCATCAGGACATGACCGCGGAATATAACTGGCTCAACGCCAATGCGCTCAACACGCTGAAATCCAAGCATGGCGTTGAGGCCCGCAAGCTGCCGGATGAAGTGCTGGTGGCGCTGGGCACGGCAGCCGGTCAGCTTCTCAGGGAAGAGCGCGAGAAGCTCGACGCGTTCGGCAAGAAGGTCTGGGACTCGCATTTCGCCGCACGCAAAACCATGATCCAGCTCACCGATCTGTCCAACCGTGCGCTGGCCAATGCGCGCGGCCTCGACTTCCCTTATGTCTGATTTGCCTGCCGGTCCTTCCTCTGCCGGCAATGGTCCGCGATGGCTCAATGCTGTCGCGGACCGCATCGATCAGGTGACCGCCGCCATCGGCAAGGTGGTAGCCTGGCTCACGCTGGCCACCGTGGTGATCTGCTTCGCCACCGTCTATCTGCGCTACGCCATGCATGTCGGGCTGATCTGGCTGCAGGAGCTTTATGCCTGGACCCATGTCATCGCCATCACCATGGGCGCGGGCTATGTGCTGCTGACGGGCGGGTTCGTGCGGGTCGACATGGTCTATGCGCGCCTGTCGAAGCGCGGCCGGGCCTGGGTCGACCTGCTCGGCACGATCTTCCTGATGGCGCCGTTCCTTTACATGATGGCGGTCGCCGGCTGGTCATTCTTTCGCACGTCGCTGATGATGAACGAGGCCTCGCAGCAGGACACCGGGCTGCCGTGGCTGTGGCTTCTGAAAGGCACGTTGCTGGTCTTCGTGTTCGCGGTCGGATTGCAAGGTGTGAGCATGCTCGCCCGCTCGCTCGCCACTATTCTGTCCCCCGCCACGGATGACGGACGGGCGCAGGACGCAGCGGGCGGCGCCTGATGGAAGCCTTGCTGATCGGCGAGATCCTGAGCATCGTCATGTTCGTCGCGGTGATCGCGGCGCTGATGATGGGCTATCCGGTCGTGTTCACTTTGGCCGGCACCGGCTTCGCCTTCGGTGTCATCGGCCATTGGTTCGGCGCCTTCGACCTCAGCTATTTCAACGCGCTGCCGCTGCGCTATTGGGGCATCCTCAACAATGAGGTGCTGATCGCGGTGCCGCTCTTCATCTATATGGGCGTGATGCTCGAGCGGTCGGGGATCGCCGAGGATCTCCTGCGTACCCTGGGTGAATTGTTCGGCCGCCTCCCGGGCGGACTGGCGTTCGCGGTGATCGCGGTCGGCGCCTTGCTGGCCGCCTCCACCGGCATTGTCGGCGCCACCGTCACCACCATGGCGCTGATATCGCTGCCGGCGATGCTGCGCACCGGATACGACAAGCAACTCGCTTCCGGACTGATCTGTGCGACCGGGACGTTGGCGCAGATCATTCCGCCGTCCACCGTGCTGGTCTTCCTCGCGGTCATCATGCAGACCGCCAACAGCCAGGTGCAGCTGGCCAAGGGCAATTTCGTCCCCGCGACCCTGTCGGTCGGCGACCTGTTTGCCGGGGCTTTCATTCCGGGGCTGATCCTCACCGGTCTTTATGCGCTGTGGGTCATCGTCATGATCATCCTGCGCCCCAATTCCGCGCCGCCGATGGTGGTCGCTCGTTCACCCGGCCTCTATCGCAAGGTGGTGGTGGCGCTGGCGCCCACGCTGCTGCTGATCGTCGCCGTGCTGGGTTCGATCATCGCAGGCGTCGCCACACCGACCGAGGCGGCATCGGTCGGCGCGATGGGCGCGATCCTGCTCACCATGGTGCGGATGATCGGTAATTCCTTCGCGCAGCGGCTGCCCGAGGAGCGCGTCGAGCGCGCCCTGTTCTGGTACTGGATCGGAACCGTGGCGCTACTGGTGATCCTGGCCTTGCTGTCGGGGGCGAAGGGGGTGCTGACCGGCTCAATGCTGCTGATGGCGGGCACGCTCCTGTCGATCCTGCTCGCGCGCGACACACGTCGTGAATTTCTTCGCGTGCTGACCGGGGTCGCTCAGCAGTCGCTCAATCTTACGGTCATGGTGTTCGTGATCTTCCTTGGCGCCACCGTGTTCTCGCTGGTGTTTACCCGGCTCGGTGGCGAGGCGATTGTCGCGGAGTTTCTAGCCGCAATGCCGGGCGGCGCGCATGGCGCCGTCTTCATCGTGATGGCGATCGTGTTCGTCCTTGGCATGTTCCTCGACACGTTCGAGATCCTGTTCATCGTGGTGCCAATCTCGGCGCCAGTGCTGCTGAACATGGACGTCGATCCGGTCTGGCTGTCGATCATGCTCGCGGTCAATCTGCAGACCAGCTATCTGACCCCGCCATTCGGATTTTCGCTATTCTTCCTGCGCGGCGTCGCCCCGCCGGAGGTGACGACGGCACACATCTATCGTGGCATCGTGCCCTTCGTCGGCCTGCAGATCGTTTGCCTCGCGATCCTCTGGGCGTTCCCGCAGCTCGCCACCTGGCTTCCCGGCGTGATCTACGGGAAATAACCGGGGACCCGCGTCAGAAAAACGCCAGCGTCCTGATCTCGATGCTTTCGCGCGGCCGCGCATCCGGTGCTGCGGTCGGATCGTCGAAGGCGGTATGGGCGCTCCAGCGCGCGCGCCCGTCCTTCAGCGAGTCATAGACCTTGAACACGATCGCTTCCTCGCGCCGCTGCTGCGGAAACCAGAACCATTGATGATCGGGATTGTAGCTGATGGAATAGGTCTGGCCGATGCGGTTCGGATGACGCCGTTCGGTGACGATCAGATCGTCCGGGGAAATCGTCTGTGCATCGCACAGCGCCAGCGGAAATGTCTCGACCGGATAGCGGATCGGCCGCCACACCTGGATGATGGCGAAGTGCCCGGCCAGCAGTTTGTCGGCTTCGTCGGGTAACAGATCGCGCACGCGGTCCGGTCCGGACCATTCGGTATAATCGTTATGCACGCGCGGCACGACTTCGCGGATCTTGCGGGCGGCGCGGTCGGACTCGTCGGCGGTACGCAGCGTATGATCGAACACCACGACGCGCTTCGCGCCGCTCTGTTTCTTGATGAGATCGATCATCTCCCGATAATACACGTCGCGAACCTGCGCTTCGTCGAAGAAATCCGTGACCGCGGTCTCATGCCAGGCGAGCAGAAAGCCTTCGCCGTCCAGCGACGTCTCGAACTTCCGGCCGTTGCGGATGACCACGTTGTGCGGGTCGAGCGTGCCGAGTGTCTTCATCTCGGTCGAGCCGCCGCCGACCGGTTCGACCACGATCTTCTGACCGTCGTTCTTGATGTAATTCAGTGTCGCCTCGATCGAGGGGATTTCTGCGGGCCGCGTTGCAAGTTGCGTCATGATTGTCATCCCGGCGGTGTGTCAGCATCAATTTAGGCGGCGATGAGGTTTCGCGAAAGAGCAGAACCGTCCAATCTCGAGGCTGATTGATGCCGGTTGTTCCCGCACCCGGCGGATCGCCGGAAAAACTTATCGCAGCGCCGCGGCGATGTTGCCGCCATCGACCGTGGTCACGTCGGCGGTGGTCTTCAGCGCCAGTGCCTGATGCAGGAACGCCTGCGCCACGTCCTCGGCGGTGACCTCGCGGCGCAGCAGGTTGCCCGCCATGTAATCCGCTTCGCTCACGCCGCGCGCGGCCGAGCGTTCCTTGATGAAGTCGCCGGTCAAGAGGCCCGAGCGGATGCGGTCGGCATTGACCGCGTTCGAGCGGATGCCGTCGGCGCCGTGGTCGAGCGCATATTGCCGCGCCAGAAACAATGTCGCCGCTTTCGGCAGTCCGTAGGGGCCGAAATCCGGTCCGGGATTGATCGCCTGTTTCGAGGCGTTGAACAGCAGGCAGCCGCCGGTGCCCTGTGCGAGCATGATGCGCACCGCATTCTGCGCCACCCGCTGATGCGAGAAGAAATTGAGCTCGAAGCTCTGGCGCAGCGTTGCATCGTCGACCAACCCGATGCGGCCCTGAAACGCCGCGCCGGCATTCGACACCAGGATGTCGACGCCGCCGAAGGTCTCCACAATCCGGTCGAAGGCGCTGCGCACCGAGGCATCGTCGGTGACATCGCAGCGCACCGACAGCGCCGTGCCGCCGAATGCCTTGGCCGCCTCGACCAGTGCGGCGCCGTCGACATCGAGCAGCGCGATTTCGGCGCCGGCTGCGGCGAAGGCTTTTGCGGTCGCAAAGCCGATCGCGCCGGCGGCGCCGGTGATAACGGCGATCTGCCCGGCCAGCGGCAATTCTTTCGCGCCGCCGAGCTTGGCCTGTTCGAGCGACCAGTATTCGACGTCGAACATGTCGGCTTCGCCGATCGGCGAGAAGCGGCCGATCGCCTCGGCTTCGGTGATGGCCTCGACCGCGGCTTCGGCCAGATCGGCGGCGACGCGGGCGTCTTTCCGTGTACGGCCCAGTCCGAACAATCCCAGGCCCGGCACCAGAACGACGCGCGGCGCTGGATCGAGCATGGTTTTCGTTCCGCCGACGCGGTCGTTGTTGCGTTCGAAATACGCGCGGTAGCGGTCGGCGAAATCGGATGCGGCCTGACGCGTTCGGTCGCCAAACTCGGCAAGCCGGTCGGCATCCGGTGCGGGCGCGATCATCGGCCAGTTCTTGGTGCGGATGGTGTGATCCGGCGTGATCACGCCCGCGCGGGCATAGCGCGCGACATCGGCACCATTGACGAATTTCTCGATCGCATCGCTGGTCCGGAATTCGAGGATCAGCCGCTTCCATGCACCGGCAGCGTTGGGGTCGGGGAGGGCTACAGCGCCGCGCAGGATCGGCGCGACCTCGGACAGCGTGCCGGCGCGCTGCGGCAACGGCGCGCGCACGAACACCGTCCTGCGGTCCTTGCGCAGCCGCTCCTCCGCGAGCGTGACCATCTCGATCATGCGCTCATAGGCCTCGCGTGCGGTGTCACCGAAGGTGAACAGCCCGTGCTTGTCGAGGATCAGTCCCTCGACGCTCGGGTCGGCGTCGAACACGTCGGCCGCTTCCTTCGCAAGCGCGAAGCCCGGCATGATGTAGCGCACGAAGCCCATGCGCGCGCCATAGACCTCCGCGCACAGCTCGCGGCTGTTGGCCTGATCGACCAGACCGAGCACCGCGGTGGCATGGGTATGGTCGACGAATCTGTGCGGCAGGAAGGCGTGCAGTAATGTCTCGACCGACGGATTGGGCGCCATCGGATCGATCAGGTTGGCGCGCTGGATGCGCACCATGTCCTCGTCGGACATCGCGTCGCGGGATCGGGTCTTGCGCAGATTGTCGAGTCGGACGGCGGGCAGACCCGCCGGCTCGATCCGCCCCATGTCCCAGCCGGAGCCCTTGACGCACAGGACATCGACGCGCTCGCCGTTGAGATCGGTGAGCGTTGTCTTGACCGAGGTATTGCCGCCGCCATGCAGCACGAGCTTCGGATCGCAGCCGAGCAGGCGCGTCGTGTAGACGCGCAGTGCAAGGTCGGCCGCGATACCGTTCGCCTGGTAACGCGCGACCAGGGCCTGCGCGTCGGAATCAGCCCACGCGCTTTTCATGTGCCGCTCCGCGTTCGCGATCCGGGTCCGAGATCCGCTTCCGGATCAGCCGCGCAACGACCACCAGCCCCGGCGCCGCGGCTTGTCCGCCTCAGCCTCGGTTGGCGCCGGCTCCGCTGCTGCGACCGGCGGTGCCGGCGGAGGAGGCGGGGTCTGCGGCGTATAGGCCGGGTCGTCGATCGAGGTGTAGGCCGGTGGCGCTTCGCGCACGGTCGACCGGCGGCGTGGCGTCGCTTCGGCGGCCGGTTCGGGCGAGGCCGCAGGTTGCGCGGGCGCAGCGCTGGCCGCCGCAACCGGAGCGGGCTTGGCTTCCGGCGCCGCGGCTTCGTTCACGACGATGGGCTGCGGCTTGTCCTGACCGCGATCGTCGCGGCCGCTGTCGTCGGAGCCGTTCACATCCTGTCGCGCCACGATCGCGTCGCCTTCGACCGCGTGCCCGCCATCGGACGCCGCGATCTCGTCGCCGTCGTCCTCGCGGCCCCTGCGATTGCGGCGTCCGCCGCGGCGTCCGCGCCGCCTGCGGCGCTTGTCGCCATCGCCGTTCGCAGACACCGTTTCGGTATCGCCGTCACTGTCGTCGGATTCCGCATCGCCGGATTCGGCTGCGTCGTCGGAGTCGGGGCTGGCGGCAGCGAGATCCGGATTCTCGATCTGCTCGCGCGGCTCGCCATCGCGACCGCGTCCGCGCCGTCCGCGCCGCCGTTTCCGGCGGCCGCGGCCCTCCTCGCTGGCTTCGGCGGCGTCGGCGGTCTCGCCGGACGAAACCTCCTCGCCCTCGGCTTCGATCTCGTCGAGCAGGTCGTCGCCCATGTCTTCCGGCGACTCGCCCTCATAGGCCGGGATCGTGTCCGGACGGATGGTGGCGGCGATCGCCCTGGCCTGATCGATCGACATGATCTGCTCGCCGCGATCGATGGCGAAGGCAGGATGCCCGGTCAAAGTCGGGTCGACATTCACGGCAATCGAAATCTTGAACCGTTCCTCGAGCATGCGCAGATGCGCGCGCTTGTGGTTGAGCACGTAGATCGCGACCTCGGATCGCGAGCGGACGATCAGGTTATGCGTGGCGCCCTTCAGCAGGGTTTCTTCCACCGCGCGAACAAGCTGCAGCGCCACCGACGATACCGAGCGAACATGCCCGGTGCCGCCGCAATGCGAGCAGACCTCGGTCGAGCTTTCCAGCACCGACGAGCGGATGCGCTGCCGCGACATTTCGAGCAGGCCGAAATGCGAGATGCGGCCGACCTGGATGCGAGCGCGGTCGCTCTTCAGGGCTTCCTTCATCTTGCGTTCGACCGCACGATTGTTGCGGCCTTCTTCCATGTCGATGAAGTCGATCACGATCAGGCCGGCCAGATCGCGCAGCCGGAGCTGGCGGGCGATTTCCGCCGCGGCCTCGCTGTTGGTCTTGGTCGCGGTCTCCTCGATCGAATGTTCTCTGGTCGCGCGGCCCGAGTTCACGTCGATCGCGACCAGCGCCTCGGTCTGGTTGATCACGACATAGCCGCCGGACTTGAGCTGCACCGTCGGCTGGAACATCGCATCGAGCTGTGACTCGATGCCGTAGCGGGTGAAGATCGGCTGCGCGTCGCTGTATGACAGCACGTTCTTGACCGCGCTCGGCATCAGCATGCGCATGAAGTCTTTCGCTTCGCGATAGGCGCCTTCGCCCTCGACCACGATCTCCTCGATGTCCTTGTGATAGAGATCGCGGATGGCCCGCTTCACCAGCGAGCCTTCCTCGTAGACGAGGGTCGGAGCACTCGATTTCAGCGTGAGATCGCGCACCGTCTCCCACAGTCGCAGCAGATATTCGAAGTCGCGCTTGACCTCGAGCTTGGTCCGCGAGGCGCCTGCGGTGCGCAGGATCACGCCCATGCCCTCCGGCACCTCGAGTTCCTCGGCAATCTCCTTCATGTTGCGGCGGTCTTCCGCATTGGTGACCTTGCGGGAGATGCCCCCGCCGCGCGCGGTGTTCGGCATCAGCACCGAATAGCGGCCGGCGAGCGACAGATAGGTGGTGAGCGCCGCACCCTTGGTGCCGCGTTCTTCCTTTACGACCTGCACCAGCATGACCTGGCGCCGCTTGATCACTTCCTGGATCTTGTAGTGGCGGCGATAGCGCGGTGCGCGCTCCATCACCTCCTCGATGGCGTCGCCGCCGACCGACTCGACGATCTCTTCTTCCTCTTCCTCGTCGTCGTCGGCTTCGTCGGAATCCTCCTCGCCGACATCGTCGCTGGCCGCTTGCCCGTTGCCGTCGCCGGACCGATTTTCGTCCGGCTGGGTGGCGTCGTCGTGATGAGCGGCGTCCTGATCGGTGACGTCGTCCCGATGCGCAGCCAGGTCCTGCGGCTCGGCTTCGGCAATCGCTTCCACCAGGTCGGAAGAGGCGGACCTTGTCTCGACCACCGGCTCGGGGTCAGCCGGGCTCTCGACCTTGGCCTCGACCGGATTCGCCGCGGCTTGCTCGCCGGCCGCGTCAGCGGCGTCGCCGCCCATGGCCGCGGCTTCGTCGGCGGTCTCGTGGCCGCGCGCTTCATGGTCGCTCGGGGCATGGTCGCCATGCAGATGCTCGGCCGGAGCTTGCGCGATCGACTGGTTGACCTCGTCTGTCGCGGGTTGCGGCGTGTCGCCGTCCTCGGGGGAGGCGACCACATCGCTTTTTACGACATCGCGACCGCGGTTGCGGCCTGCGCCGCGTCCGCGATTGCGTCCGCCGCGCCGTCCGCCGCCGCGGCGCTGCTCGCCGCCATTGTCGTCTTCGTCACGATGCGCACGCTTCTCGTCATCGAGCAGCGCTTGCCGGTCGGCGACCGGGATCTGGTAATAATCCGGATGGATTTCCGAAAAGGCGAGGAAGCCGTGCCGGTTGCCGCCGTAATCGACGAAGGCAGCCTGCAGTGACGGCTCTACGCGCGTGACCTTGGCCAGATAGATATTGCCGCGAAGCTGTTTGCGGCTTGCGCTCTCAAAGTCGAATTCCTCGACACGATTGCCGCGCAGGACGACCACCCGGGTCTCTTCCGGATGGGTCGCGTCGATCAGCATTTTGTTGGACATCGAATGTTCTCTTGACCCCGGGCGGCGCTGCGTCCGTCAGGCGGAATTCGCGCGTCGAAACGCGGCGCGAGCATCCGGGGAATGGTGTGCGTGAATGAGTGGGTCTTGCGACCATGCGCGGACCGGTCTCGTGATCGCGGACGGATCCGCATCTCGGAGAACTGCCCCTGGCTTCCACCTGCGCCATCACTTCAAAACCCGTGGCGGGCGGCCGCTCTTGTCGGTACGGCCGCAATTCGTTGTTCTCGCTTGCGCTTTCGCATGGCGCCCAAAATGAACCGGCACCGGTTTCAGCCGTCCTTGCGCTCCCATCGCCAACGTCTGCGCTGGGTCCCAAGACACACAAAACTCGCTGACACCAGCTGATCGGGCCGTCCGCCGCCTGCGCGTGGCAGTGGGTCGGGTTGAGCCCTTACGCCCACCAGCTCTGCGTCCGGACCCTCATGCCGGCGCGGTCTTCGAGGTGAGCGTGCCGGTGCCTGAACGCGGCACGGCCGAAACGGTGCGAACCGTAAGCAACGACCTTATTAAGGCGATGATGAACGGATAGCAAGCGAGCAATCGCAGATACGCTGTGATAGTCCCCCGTTAACCTCTTCAATTCGCTGACTTATTTCAGCGATCGGAAGTTCCGCGCGGGCGATCCGTAAGATAGCACCATTACTGCGCGACTATCCGTCATCGGGCCTTCAATGTCGCGTTACACAACAATTTCAGCGTCCCATTCCGGCGACTCGGACGAAAATTGCCACTAGAGTGCCGCCGGTCCCTGGAGCGCTTGCTCGATGAGAACACGGTGTTCGGTAGGCGACGTGCAAGCAGGAGGAAGTAGATGAGCATTTTCGGAAAAATCTTGTCGGCCATTGGACTTGGATCGAGCCCGGCGGCGGGTAGCGGCTCGGCGGCTGTGCCGGCTGGCGGCGGCGCGGGCATGGCCCAGGTCGACGTGGATAAGGTGGTGTCGGGTCTGGCCGCCCAGAAGAAAGAGAAGCTCGACTGGAAGAAGTCGATCGTCGACCTGATGAAGGTTCTCGACCTCGATTCGAGCCTCAAGAACCGTCAGGAACTGGCCAAGGAGCTTGGCTATACCGGCGACATGAATGACTCCGCCAAGATGAATATCTGGCTGCACAAGCAGGTCATGACCAAGCTGGCCGAAAACGGCGGCAAGGTTCCCGACAGCCTGAAGGCCTGATTTCTACTGAATGCTGCGGCCCCCGGCGCGACGATCGCCCGGGGGCTTTTCATTTCATCGTTCGCTTTTGCAGATCATCTTGCGCGTTGCCGACCTCCGCATTTTTTTGAACCTTTGGCTGGTTGCTGAGACGAGACCGAAGGGAGTGAAACGATGCGGCGATGGCTTTGCGCGATGCTTGGACTGTTTGTCCTCACCGGGGCTGCGCATGCCGACCGAGTCGCCCTGGTGATCGGCAACGATTCCTACCCTAATCTCGGCGCCGACCAGCAGCTTGGCAAAGCCGTCAATGACGCGCGCACCATGGGCGAGGCGCTGGAAGCGATCGGCTTCTCCGTCATTCTCGGAGAGAATCTCGATCGTCAGAGCATGATCGACCGCATTTTCGCTTTCACGCAGCGCATCAAGCCTGGCGACACCGCGCTCTTGTTCTATGCGGGTCATGGCGTTGCGATCGGTGGCGGCAATTATCTTCTGCCATCCGACGTGCGCACGGCGAATCCCGGCGAGGAGGCACGCGTGCGAGCAATGGCGATCGGCGAAGCCGATATCATCGCCGATATCCAGGACCGCAAGGCGAAGGTCGCGGTGCTGATGCTGGATGCCTGCCGCGACAATCCGTTCAGGCAGCCGGGGCTGACCCGTTCGGCCGGCGCCGCGAAAGGGCTGGCACGCAGCGCCGAGGCCGAAGGTGTGTTCGCGATCTACAGCGCCGGGTTCGGTCAGACAGCGCTCGATACACTGGGGGGCAACGACGCGTCGCCCAACTCCGTCTTCACCCGCGCCATGGCGCCGGCGCTGAAGCGTAAGGGCGTGCATCTCGCCGATCTCGTCATCGATGTCCGGCAGGAAGTCGCCGGGCTGGCGGAGACCATCAATCGCCAGCAGAATCCGGCCTATTACGACCAGACGCGCGGTGGCCGCATCTATCTTGTTCCGGGTGCAGGCGGCGGCGAGGGCGGGCCGCCGAAAAGCGAGCCGGTGCAGCAGGCGATCATGGTGGCGCCGGCGGCACCGGCTATCGCGCCGGCCGATCGCAAGGGCTCCGTCGGCCGCGTCTGGGTGGTGCAGGAGAATGATAAATGGCGCGGCGTCTGGACCCGTCGTGGCACCAGCGACACCTTCGACGCCATCAGCGGTAACGACATGGATACGACGCGCGGGCCGCAGGCGGCGAACGGTCTTCAGGTCGATATCTCGACGGCGGAAATGGAAATCCGCGACGGCCGCATCCTGGTCCGGCGAAAATTCCCGCATGTCGTCTGCATCTATGACGGGCAGCTTGCCGCCGACGGGTTGAGCGCGGCCGGGACCTATGAATGCAATCATGTCGGCGGACGTTACCGATGGAGCGCCAGGATCAGCGACAGCCTGCCGGCCAGTCCGCGCAACGACTGGCGCGGCCAGGTCTGGCAATCGAATGAAGGCGGCGAGGACTGGAAGGGCATCTGGCAGCGGCGCGGCCGTTCGAATCTGTTCGATGCCGAATGGCGCGACGTCAATAACGGCGGCTACGATTCCTCGCAGCTCTATATCTCGATCAATGGCGACAACGTCACCGTCTTCCGCCATCAGGAGAAGGGGCGATGTGTCTATAGCGGGCGCCTGCAGAAGGACCGCAAGACCATCATCGGCAACGTGACCTGCAACTGGGTGCGCAATGCGCCCTGGCGGGCGTCGCTGATCAACTGATCGCACGCCGTCGCAAACTCCTCTTCGCTTCAATCGAGATGGGCGTGATCGAGACGCGTACGCGTCGCGCGCGGGAACCTTGGCCGTAGTTCAGAGTTCCTTGCCGCGCAGCGGCTCCCGATCGCGGCGCTGCCGGCGAACAGGACAAGGAGACATCATGGCCAAGCAATCGAGCAACGCATTGTCACGACTTGCCTCGCAGATCATGGCGGGTGCCGAGGCGACGCGGCAGGATATCATGAAGCTTGCGGCCTCCGTGCTCAGCCAGGATGAGACGAGGGGCGCGCGCAAGGCGAAGACGCGCACGACAAAGACCGTCAAGAAAGCCGCGAAGAAGCGCAAGGCGACGAAACGCAAATAGCGTTGCCTGACTCAATGGGGCTTGCAGCGAATCCATTTTGCTCAAGCCGTCCCTGGCGGGCGCAGATCACCTGCCAGCGGACAATCCGGATTTGGCCGCTATAAATTTTACGCCCGCCGAGCGGCCGCGCCGCCAGCGCAACTCGCAACGCGGCCCGGTGCGGGATGAGCGTGAGAAGATCAGCCGGAACGATTTCGGCAGCCGCTCCGCTTCGTCCAACTCAAGGCGCGCACCTTCGTCGGAGAGGTCGATCACCTTGCACGGGCGCAACGCGAAGCTGTCGTCAGCCATTAGCCAGGCCTCCTGACTGCGCCTGGTCCGCGGTGCGCGCGATTTTCGTCCGATCAATGCCATGACGTAATGCCCCCCGCGCACCTAATCCACAGTGCGGGATAGTCCATAACCGATCGCTGCGAAACGGGCGGAGCGCGCCGAAATGGTTACCCGATCGCTAACGGGCGGCGGCATCTGGATGCCGCGCGTCGCCCGCGCGCCACACCGCGGCGCGAACCGTCCGCGCGCGCTTAACAAGTCGTTAACTCGCCACTCCGTAAGGGGTATGGATCGGGCGGGGGAGGGCGACTGATTGGCCGGCCGCTTTGCGACAGCCATCTGCGCGGGGCTTGTGACGCTGGCGGCCATGTCCGCGGCGGCAGCCCAAAGCCGTGCGACCGCGCCTGCCGGATTCCCCGTCGCGACCGATATCCGTCTGGCCGGTGACGAGCGCGGCACCCGCCTGGTCATGGACGTGACCGCCACCATCGGGGTCCGGGCGTTCACGCTCGCCGATCCCTACCGGGTGGTGCTCGATCTGCCGCAGACGGTATTCCAGTTGCCTGCGAAATCCGGTGAAAGCGGGCGCGGGCTGATCAAGGCGTATCGCTATGGCCTGGTGATGGCCGGCGGCTCGCGGATCGTCATCGATGTCGCCAAGCCGGTGCGGATCGAAAAGACGACGGTGCTGGAGGCGCGCGGCGGCGAGCCGGCGCGGCTGGTGCTCGACCTCACCGCCACCGATCGCGAGGCGTTCCTGCGCCAGCTGGCGCTGGACCGTCCGGCGCCACCGCAGGGGTCGACGACGTCGTCCCTGGCGCGCCCGCAGGACCAGCGCTCCGGCGATCCGCGGCCGCTGATCGTGATCGATCCAGGCCATGGCGGCCTCGATACCGGCACCAAGGCCGGCGGCGGCGAGATCCTGGAAAAGAATGTGGTGCTCGATTTCTCGATCGCCCTGCGCGACCAGCTCGAAAGGACCGGACGCTACCGGGTGACGATGACCCGCACCGACGACACCTTCATTCCGCTGGCCGAGCGCGTGAAATTCGCCCGCCAGCGCCAGGCCGAGCTGTTCATCTCGGTGCATGCCGACGCGCTGCCCAAATCGGAAGGGGATGTGCAGGGGGCGACGATCTACACCCTGTCCGATACCGCTTCCGACGCCGAGGCCGCCAAGCTCGCCGAGGACGAGAACCGCTCCGATGTGATCGCGGGCATCGACCTGACCAACGAGCCCGACGATGTCGCCGACATCCTGCTCGATCTCGCGCATCGCGAGACCAAGACTTTTTCACATGCCTTCGCGCGGCTGCTGGTCGGCGAGATGCGGAATACGGTGCGGCTGCACAAGAAGCCGCTGAAATCGGCCGGCTTCGTGGTGCTCAAGGCGCCGGACGTGCCATCGGTGCTGATCGAACTGGGCTACATGACCAACCGCTCCGACCTGAAGCTGCTGACCTCCGAGGCCTGGCGCGCCAAGACCGCGAAGACCATGGTCCAGGCCGTCGAGCAGTTTTTCCGCACCCGGATTGCGGGCGCCGAGGCCTCGGCCGGCCCGCGATAGAGCGTTTTGGAGCGAAGCGGGTACCGGTTGGCGTGAAGAAATCGCGTCAATGAAAAGGCGTCGGATGTCACCGCGATCCGCAACCCGATCCGCCGCTCACCACCGATATCGGACGGCGCCCTTGCCGGCATAGCTTTCGGTGTTGCCGGAGAACTCGCCCTCGAACGAGCCGGCGATCGAGAAGCCGTTCAGGAAGGCGAATTCGGCGCCGGCCGAGAGCAGCAGCGAGTTGGCATCCGGCCGCGCGCCGTACACGGTGAAGGCGGTGCCGGGCAGCGCGAGGAAGCCGGCATTGGCGATGCGGTCGGTGTCGTAATCGTGCGCCCAGGCGGCGCGGCCACGGAGCGTCAGCAGCGCTGCCTGGATCGGCATCGCGTAATCGAAGCGTGCGCCGAACTCACTCCGGGTCTGCGTATCGGTGCGGGCGGCATAGGACAGGGCGAAGGTGTTGCCACCCGATGTCGCGCGCTCGGTGTAGCCGGGCAGATCGAGGATCGTCACCTGCAAGGCTGCGTAAGGCGTTATGCCTGCCATTGGGCCGCCGAAGCGCCAGCCGCCTTCGGCGCGACCGGCGAGGGTGCTGGCGTTGAAGTCGGCTGTGAGCTTGTCGGTGCCGGCGATGCTGACAGTGCGGTTGAGCGTGAAGTCCTGCCAGCCGTAACCCAACGCGCCCATGAGATAGGCCGCACCCCAGTTCTGCCGTGCATAGACCGAGGCCTGGAACATGTCGGACGTGCCGCCGCCCAGTCCCTGATCGAGACCGAACGATGTGCCGCCGCCGGCCAGCGCGAAGCCGATCAGCGTGTCGGGTGCAAGCCAGTGGTCCGCACCGGCGGCGAAGCCGTAAGCCCGCGAGGTCGTGTCGTGCGATCCGGTCTGCGCGTTGCCGTCGGTTGTGGCAGAGCCGCCATAGCCGCCGCCCCAGACGCGCCAGCGCGCGGCGAACGGATCGGCGCGGGCAGGGGCCTCAGGCGCTTTCGTGACGATGCCGCTTTTGAGATCGCCGCGTGGTGACACCCCGGCATAGGCGAGGCGGATCTCGTCGGACTGCGCATCGGCCGTTGATGCGAATGGCATCGCGTTTGCGCCGCCACCGAAGCCGCCGCGGTTCTGCGCGAACGGATCGAAGATCATGTTGAAGAACGAATTCCACGCCATGAAGGTCGCGGTGGACACCGATGCGCTGGGCTCGCCCGACACTTGGCTCAATCCATTGCGCAAGCTCTCGCCGGTCAGCCCGAACAGCGTCATGAATTGGGGCGGCAGTGCGCCGCCAGTGTTGAAATAGCTGTTGAGCGTCGTCGCGACATTCTGCTGGCTGGTGGCGAGAGAGCTCGCGCCGAAGCCGAGCTGCGCTGTCAGGATCAGCGACACGTCATTGCCTTCATAGTCGAGCGCCGTTGCGAACCCGGCCGGGTTGCCCGTGACGCCAGCGAACTGCGTGCCGCCCAGTCCGCCGCTTGCGGTCAGGATGGTGTATTGCCGCGCGACATAACTGCCGGGAGCAAATTGGGCCTGCACCAGCCCGTTCGACAGCGTGGCGGCGCCATTGACGATGGCGGACGACACGGTGGCGGGATCAAGACGCACGCGATAGATGCCGCCGCCGGAGAAGTCGAGATTGCCGTTCACTGTCATCTGCGAACCGGGCGTGGCGCTGCCCGGCGCGAATACGCCGCCATTGACGGTGACATTCTGTACGACACCGGTGCCGCCAAACGTGCCGCCGGCATTCACGAATGTGTTGGACTGCGTCAGCGTCGTGTTCACCAGCAGCGAGCCGCCATTCACATTGGTGTCGCCGCTATAGGTCTTGCCGGTGCCGTCGAAAGTCTGCGTGCCGGTGCCGGTCTTGGTAAAGCCGATGGTACCGGCGCCATCCTGCAGCGTGCCGCTGAAAGCGGTGCTGGTATTGTCCCCACCGGCCGTCAGCGTCACCGCGCCCGCGATGCTCGATGTGACCGTCCCTGGACCGGCGAGCGAGCCGACGCTCTGGTTGAAACCGCCGAGATCCAGGGTCCCGCCCGTCGCGATGACATGCGCGCTGACGGCCGAGAAGGCGTTGGCCGCGCCGCCGAGGAGCGTGTTGCCGGCCCGGATATTGGTCGCACCGGTATGGGTGTTGAACCCGGTCCCGCTGAGGGTGAGCGTGCCGTCAACGGCGGTCGCCACATCAGTGACATTGATCCCGCCCGCGCCGGTGATGCCGCCGGCGAACGTGCCGCTGCCGATATTCAGAACGCTGGCGGAGCTGGATCCGATATTCACTGTGCCGGCGCCAAGGAGATTTCGCACGCCTCCTGAGGTCGCCGTCGTGGTGTCGTTGAAATCGAGAACCGCTCCGGCATTTACGGTGGTGGATGCGGCGGTGAAGGTGAGGGAGGACAGCCGGGTCTCGCCGGTCGCTGCCTGCAATGTGCCACCGCCGACAGCGATGTTGGCCGTCGTTGAGATCGTGAACGAGCCCGGACCGACGACGACCGTTCCGGAATCGGTCGCGGTACCGAACTGGGCCGTGTTGCCGTCCCCGAATTCGAGGCGGGATCCCAGCGTCAGCGTGGTACCCGCGGCCGCCGACAGTATCGACGTGCCTGCACCGGAAAAGTTGATTTGGTTGCCCAGATCTCCGGTCACTGTGCTGCGCAATGCGCCGCCGGCGTTGATGACCGCGGTGCCGGTCCCAAGCGCATCGATGTTGTCGATCTGCAGCACGCCGGAACTGATATTGGTCAGGCCGGTGTAGGTGTTGGTCCCCGACATCACGAGCGTACCGGCACCGAGCTTGTTGATTCCGAACAGGCCGGTCGATGAGATGACGCCCGCATGCGTTCCGGTCGCGGCCGCATCGACATTGATGTCGAGATCGGCCTGCAGGCTGGTCGCGTTCGAAATCGTGACGCCGTCCGCAATATCGAGCGCCGCGCCGAGGACGGTGAAGGTGCCGGTGCCGAGCGCGTTGTTATGGCCGGTTCTGATCGTGCCGCCATTGACGGTGACGCCGCCGGTAAAGCTGTTGTTGCCGTTGAGGACGAGCGTGCCGGTGCCGGTCTTGTTCAGCGCCCAGGAGCCGGCGCCGGAATAGCCCGCGCATCCGACTCCGATGGTGCAGGTCGGACCGCCGGCGGCGAAATTCGGTGCCCCCGGGATCGAGCCGTTTTGATCGGCGATGACGTTACCAATGATCTGGGTCTGCAGCGCGCCCGGATCGAAGGTCAGGGTGCCGCTGCCCTGCATGAACAGGCCGGAGCCGAAGGCGGAGCCTGCGGTCCCGCTGGTGCCGCCCGTGCCGCCAGCGCCGGCCACCACGGTGTTGCCGTTGATGCTGAGGTTGCCCTGCAGGTTCAGGGTGCCGCCCTCGACCACGAAGATCGCGCCGCCCATGCCGGCGCCGCCGCCGCCGCCGCCATACGTAGCCGAGGCGAAGTTTCCGCCCGCACCACCGCCGAAGCCGCCACCGCCACCCGTCGCGCCGCCGCCGCCACCGAAGCCCCCGAGCGCGCCGTCACCGCCGCCGCCGCCGAACCCTCCTACGCCGCCAACGGCACCGCCGCCGCCGCCGAATCCGCCATTCCCTCCACCGCCCACGCCGCCGCCGCCGCCGGACGCGGCACCCTGGCCGCCGCCGCCGCCGTTAGCGCCTCCGGCGGTGGCGTTCAGCCCGGAACCCGGCCCGCCTCCCGGAGCACCGGTGACGATGCCCGCCGCTCCGGCTCCGCCGCCGCTGCCACCCGTGGCGCCGCGGCCGATGCCGCCGCCGCCACCAGAAGCGGGCGCGTTGCCGCCATCGCCGCCGAGGCCGCCGCCGCCGCCGCCCTGGCCGCCGCTACCCCCATTCCCGCCAGTTCCGCCCGATGCGGCGTTGCCGGTCAGGCTCACATTCTCGACCGTGACCGTGGCGCCGGCGTTGACGAACAGCGCGCCACCCAGACCGGCGCCGCCGCCGCCGCCACCGGATTGACCGTTGCCGCCGTTGCCGCCTTTCGCGACCGCATTGGTGATGGCCAGGTCCTGGACGGTCGTACTGCCGGAATAGATGAAAAGGCCGCGAAACTGGCCGGAGCCATTAATCGAGAAGGCGTTGCCGGTGGACGAGCGGAGCACAGTGGCTGTCCCCTGCAGGGCGGGGAGGTCCTGTGTCAGCGCGATATTGGCGGTGAGGACGATCTCGGTGTTCGGCGTGGTGCGGGCGGTCTCGATCGCCGCGCGCAACTCGGTCTCTGTCGCGACGTCGATCGCGAATGCCGACGGGGAAAACAGGACAATAGCGGCAGCGGTCGCTGCGAGATGCGTCTTGTGCCAACGCAGCACCGACGGCACCCCCGATCGGGCGTCCGGAACACTCACACGCTACTCCCAAACACCAAAGGGGAGACGCACGTCCCCTTTGCTCGCCAGACCGAGAATCACCCGATGGAGTAACCATTGGACCCAGTTCCAATGCGTTTGAGTAAAATTTGAGGGGTTGTGGTAAATACTTCGAAACCATGCCGATCGGCGTGCTCAAGGTCGGCGGTGGTAACCCTGATCCGCGAAAAGCCTCAGTTTCGACATGAAAAACCGTCACCAGATTGGTGTCGGGCCCCTGTAAAATCAGCAGAAAATCCGACATATTGTGCCGATTAGGGTGTAGTCTGTGCGTATCGGCGCGCGACCGGTGGCCGGTTCGATTCGCGCCGATGTATTTGCGTTATGATCTGCCCTCCGATGTCACGTCGTGGAATGGTTGAACCGTCATGAGACTGATGCTGCGATTTTTCGGCTTCCTGTTCGCGGCGGGGACGATCCTGTTTCTGGTGGGGGTCGCCGGTGTCGCCGGCTTGATGTGGCATTACTCGAAGGACCTGCCGGATTATTCGCAGCTGCAGGATTACGAGCCGCCGGTGATGACGCGGGTGCATGCCACCGACGGCTCGCTGGTCGCTGAATATGCGCGCGAGCGGCGCTTGTATCTGCCGATCCAGGCGGTGCCGAAGAGGGTGATCCACGCCTTCCTCTCGGCCGAGGACAAGAACTTCTACGAGCATGGCGGTCTCGATTTCACGGGCATGGCCCGCGCCGGCCTGCTGTACGCGCAGAATTACGGCACCGGCCGCCGTCCCCAGGGCGCCTCCACGATCACGCAGCAGGTGGCGAAGAACTTCCTGTTGACCAACGAGGTGTCGTTCACCCGCAAGATCACCGAAGCGCTGCTGTCGATGAAGATCGAGCGCGCCTATACCAAGGACAAGATCCTCGAACTGTATCTGAACGAGATCTATCTCGGCTTCTCCGCATACGGAATCGCGGCTGCCTCGCTTTTGTATTTCGACAAGTCCGTGCACGAGCTGACGATTGCAGAGGCGGCCTATCTCGCCGCGCTGCCGAAGGCGCCGTCGACCCTGCATCCGTTCCGCCAGCGTGAGCGCGCCACCGAACGCCGCAACTACGTCATCGATCGCATGGTCGAGAATGGCTACGTCAAGGCCGAGGACGGCGAAGCCGCGAAGAAGACGCCGCTTGCGGTGACGGCACGCACCACCGGCTCGCATATCTTTGCCGGCGAGTTTTTCGCCGAAGAGGTGCGCCGCGAAATCTACGACCGCTACGGAGAGAAGAAGCTCTACGAGGGCGGATTGTCGGTGCGCACCACGCTCGATCCGAAGCTGCAGCAGCTCGCCCGCAAGGCGCTGGTCGACGGCATGATCCGCTATGACGAGCGCGCCGGTTATCGTGGCGCGGTGCAGAAGCTCGACATTTCGGGCGACTGGGGCGTCAAGCTGTCCGACATCAAGGCGCTCTCCGACATCGGCTGGAAGCTCGCTGTCGTGCTGGAAACGTCCGACCAGTCCGCGCGCATCGGCTTCCAGCCACCACGGGAGCCGGGCGGGGCAGTTGTGCGTGAGCGCCGCGTCGGCATCGTGCCGCTGGAGGGCGTGAATTGGGCGAAGCCCGCCGCCGGTCCGCAGCGCGGCAAGGTGCCTGCCAAGGTCAACCAGGTGCTCGAAGCCGGCGACGTGATCTATGTTGAGCCGCTCGACTCCAAGAACGGTCAGGAAGCGCAATATCGCCTGCGCCAGATTCCGGAAATCTCCGGCGCCATCACTGTGATGGATCCGTGGACCGGCCGCGTGCTCGCGATGGTCGGCGGCTTCTCGTTCGACCAGAGCCAGTTCAACCGCGCGACGCAGGCGTTGCGCCAGCCGGGCTCGTCGTTCAAGCCGTTCGTTTACGCAGCCGCTCTCGACAATGGCTACACGCCGTCGACGGTGGTGATGGATTCGCCGATCTCGATCAATCAGGGCCCCGGCGCGGGTGTGTGGACGCCGCAGAACTATTCCGCCGGCAAGTTCTACGGTCCGCAAACCCTGCGTTTCGGGATCGAGCATTCGCGGAACGTGATGACGGTGCGCCTCGCGCAGGATGTCGGCATGCCGCTGATTGCCGAATATTCCAAGCGGTTCGGGGTCTATGACGATCTGCCGCCGTATCTGTCCTTCGCGCTCGGCGCGGGCGAGACCACGACCCTTCGCATGACCGCGGCCTATTCGATGTTTGCGAATGGCGGACGCCGCATCAAGCCGACCCTGATCGACCGCATTCAGGACCGTTACGGACATACGATCTACAAGCACGACCAGCGTGAATGCCGCGGTTGCGATGCCGACCGCTGGGCCAACCAGCCGGAGCCGACCCTGATCGACAAGCGCGAACAGGTCATCGATCCGATGACCGCCTACCAGATCACCTCGATGATGGAAGGCGTGGTCCAGCGCGGCACCGCCACGACGCTCCGCGAAGTCGGCAAGCCGATTGCAGGCAAGACCGGCACCACCAACGACGAGAAGGATGCCTGGTTCGTCGGCTTCTCACCGGATCTCGCGGTCGGCGTTTATCTCGGCTTCGACAAGCCCAGGCCGATGGGACGCGGCTCGACTGGCGGCCAGATGGCGGCGCCGGTCGTGCGCGATTTCATGAAGGCGGCTCTGGCCGACAAGCCCGCGGTTCCGTTCCGCGTGCCGGCCGGTATCAAGCTCATTCGTATCGACCCGAAGAGCGGCATGCGTGCTGGCCCGGGCTCAGAGCGCGTGATCCTTGAGGCGTTCAAGCCCGGCACTGCGCCGCCGGATTCGTATTCGGTCGTCGGCTATTCGGATTCGGGCGAGCGCTCGTTCGAGCCGTCGGGCGGACCGGCCCCGCAAGCGGCGCCGCCGCCACCGCAATCGATGAATCCGTTCGAGCGGCTGTTCCGGCCGGGGCTCGGCGGGCTTCACTGACGCGGCACGCCCCCCGCATCTTCTTCGGCAATTGTCGCTGACCGGTTGCATGGCGGCCGGTCACGGTCTAAATGCGCTGACACTTTCGTGGCAGAGAAAATGCGCGCAGAAATCGAAAATCTCGTTGAGGAAATCAAGCGGTCGGTCGGGCTGCTGAGGAGGCATCTTTGACTTCGATGCGTCCAATGCCCGCCTCGCCGAACTGAACCAGATCTCCGAAGATCCGACGCTGTGGGACGATCCGCAGCGCGCTTCCAAGGTCATGCAGGAGCGCAACGCGCTCGAGGACCAGCTCTCGGCGATCGGCCGGATCGAGCAGGAGGTGGAGGATCAGGTCGGCCTGATCGAACTCGGTGAAGCCGAGAAGGATCAATCCGTCATTGCCGACGCGGAAGCCGTGCTTCGGAATCTGAAAGCCGAGGTGGCCCGGCGCGAGCTGGAAGCGCTTCTGTCAGGCGAGGCCGACGCCAACGACGCGTTCGTCGAAGTGCATGCGGGTGCCGGCGGCACCGAGAGCCAGGACTGGGCGAACATGCTTCTGCGCATGTTCGTGCGCTGGGCCGAGCAGCACGACTACAAGGTCGAGTATCTCGAAGAATCGGAAGGCGAAGAGGCCGGCATCAAGTCCGCGACCGTCAAGGTCGTCGGCCACAATGCCTATGGCTGGCTGAAATCGGAAAACGGGGTGCATCGTCTGGTGCGCATCTCGCCGTTCGATTCCAATGCGCGCCGACACACCTCGTTCGCAAACGCGCGAATTTACCCGGTGGTCGACGACCGCATCGTCATCGACATCAAGGAATCCGATGTCCGCGTCGACACCATGCGCGCCCAAGGCGCCGGTGGACAGCACGTCAACAAGACCGACTCCGCGGTCCGGCTCACTCACATCCCGACCAACACCGTCGTCGCCTGTCAGGCCGATCGTTCGCAGCACAAGAATCGTGCGCAGGCGTGGAACATGTTGCGGGCGAAACTGTACGAGGCGGAATTGAAGCGGCGCGAAGAAAAGGCCGCCGCTGAAAACGCCCTGAAAACCGACATCGGTTGGGGCCATCAGATCCGCTCATATGTGTTGCAGCCCTATCAGATGGTGAAGGATCTTCGCACCGGTGTTGCGACGTCGGACACAGGCGGCGTGCTTAATGGCGACCTTGATCAGTTCATGGCCGCAGCGCTCGCGCAAAAGGCCTTTGGCGGCGGGCCGGAGCAGGTCGAAGACGTCGATTGAAGCCGTCAGTATTGACGCGGTCAGTATTGGAGCCGGCAGCAATATGCCCATCGCGGCGAGGTTCGCAGCTTCAGCCGACGTCGGATTCGTATGACGAGCGGTTTCGCCCCAGCACTGCCCAAACAGCGCGGAAAGCCGCGCATTCACTCGGTCGCCTGCGATACCTAACAAGAGAAGCATCACCGGGGCGGGCCAAGGCGGGGCATTGCCTGACTGATGCTGCCCCTGAGGCCCGCGCCGGCAACCCGTCCGTGTTTTGTTTCGCCGCTATGCTGCCGGCCGAACGATTCCGACGGCGATCATCGCGGCGTCCTGCATCGGTGGTTCCATTACGACCTCCGTGCTCGTTTCGTTACAGTCGCGAGCCTGAATTATCTGCGTCCGAAGTCAAGTCACGAAACGTCGCAATGTGGATGACTGATTGATTCAGATCCGGTCAGCAGCTCAATGCAGGCCAAGCCGGATGCCGGCGCGCAGAAATTTCTGCGGATCGACCGCGTCGCCATCGACACGTGTTTCGTAATGCAGATGTGGTCCGGTCGAGCGTCCGGTCGAGCCGAGTTTTCCGATGATCTGTCCGATCTTCACGGATTGGCCGACCTTTACATCGATGGCCGACAGATGCGCGTAGCGCGTCGACAACCCGTTCCTGTGTTCCAGCTCGACCATCTTGCCGTAGCCGCCATTGGTTCCCGCCATCGTTACGGTCCCATTCGCGGTCGCGCGCACCGGATCGCCGGTATCGCCGCGCATGTCGAGGCCGGTATGCATCGCAGGCGAGCGTAGAAACGGATCCATGCGCGTGCCAAAGCCCGAGGACATATCGATCTCGCCGCTGACAGGTTTGCGCACCGGCACGTCGAGCAGCGTGCGAGTCAGCCGATCGACCTGCGTGCGCGAGAGATGGATGCGATAGAGCTGGCGTTCGAAGGATTTTTCTTCGGTGCCCAGGTTGGCGGGAACGAAGGGGCCGCCGACGCCTGCGGGCGGAGGTGGCGCGGGCTGGGCCTTGCCGGGATTGATTCCAAGATCCGAGAGCACAGAGCGCATGCGTCTTGCGCGCGCCTCGAAGCTCTCTTCGAGAACTGCGAGCGATTGGGATTGCTTGGCTTCGATCCGTTCGAGCGATTCCTGCATGCGGGCGAGGGCGCCTTCGACGCCGCCGCGCGTCTTTGCGGCGTTGCGCAGGTTCAGCGCCGGCGCTGAGCGGGATTCGAGCCGTGCTTCGCGATCCGGCGGCGCCTGGAAAATCACGGTGTCGTTGATCGGGGAAGGCTTTGGCGTGCCGCGCCCGGTGTCGCTGCCCCGCGCGGGCTTTGGGATCGAGCCGGTCGTGGTGAGGTCGGGAAGCGAGTTGAGTGTGGCCGCGCGCTGCTCGAGCGTGGATTGCTTGCGCACCAGCGTTTCGAGCTTCTGTTCGAATTGCTCCTGGTCCAGCAACTGGCGGCTGGTGATGCGGTCGACCTGCGCGCGCAATTCCGCGATGCGGTCCTCGTAGGCGTATTGCATCTCCGCCTGCCGGGCGATCAGGCGCTTCAGGACATCGTCGTGAAATGCGAAATAGGTGCCCGTCACCACCGACCAGCCGGCCATCACCACCAGGCTGCCGACCACGATCCAGAATGCCACCGGTCCGAGACGAACCTGACGGCCTGCATGCACCAGGGTGTAGTCGGTGGACCAGCCGCTGCGGCGCGCCTTTTGGGTCTGACCGGAAGGGTGCGCGGGCGCTTGCGGGCGCGGCTTGGCCGCATGCATCGGACGGCCATCGCCCTGATGCCCTGCCGGATATTCATAGGCCCAGCGATCCGCAGATTGGCCCGGATTGGGATGATGTGAATGCGGCCTGTAGGACATGGACACTCCCCGCCAGACCCGCCGGGCGGGCCCACGCTGAACAGCGTCGATTTCAGTCCCGTATGGTTAATTTTCCGCAAATGATTGGCTGATAGAGCGATTATAATGCCTTCGCAGCCGCCAGGACCTCTTCCGCATGCCCGGGTACTTTGACGTTGTGCCACACTTTGGCGATCCGGCCGTCCGGGCCGATGAGGACGGTGGTGCGCTTCACGCCCATGAAGGTCCGGCCGTACATGCTCTTCTCGCCCCAGACGCCATAGGCCTCCAGCATGGCGTGCCGTTCGTCGGACAGGAGCGGCACGCTGAGGTCATGTTTTTGCCGGAAGCGGACCAGCTTCCCGACCGGATCGGCGGATACACCGAGCACGGCGGTTCCGGCTTTGGCGAAGCTCTTTGCAAGCTTCGAAAAATCCATGGCCTCCTTCGTGCATCCCGGGGTATCCGCCTTCGGATAAAAATAGAGGACGAGCTTTTGTCCGGCGAAATCAGCCAGCGATACGTTGTCGCCATTTTGGTCGGGGAGCTTGAAGGCGGGGGCTTTCCCACCCTCGGCCAATCCGTTTGTCATATGCCTTCCTTTCGACGTTTTCGGCGGCTCAATCTGCCGTTAACCCACCCTGGGGCGAGGGCGGGCGAACACCCGCACGGGTCCGTTCAGCGCAACCAGGTGAACCTGTCTGGCGACGTTAGCGGCGCCGGCGACACGGACAAGGGGATGTCCGACCCGGCATGAAAAAACCGGCTCCGCGTCTTCATGGATTGCGTGTTCTCGAAGACACCCTTCGCGAGCATCGCGATTCGTGCGGCCATGATCTGAAATCCCGGACCCGGCGAATCTGGTGGCGGGTGCGCCGGCTGGCGCGGCGGCCGCTGGTGCGCCGCATCGGCTACGGCGTCGGCGGCGCCGCAGCGGTTGTACTCGTTCTTTTCATCGGTCTTTGGTTGCGGCTCGGTGCCGGGCCGATCGAAATCAATTTCGCATCGCCCTGGCTCGCATCGGCGATCGAACAGAATATCGGCAAGTCGCACCGGGTTGCGATCGGCGGGACCCAGATCGAGCGCGACGATGCCGGCCGCACCGCGGTCCGTATCCGCGACATGCAGATCCGGGACACCGACGGTGTCGTGGTCGCCAGCGCTCCCAAGGCCGAGGTGGCCATGTCGGGCGAGAGTTTGCTCCGTGGCGAACTCCGTGCGCGCCGGGTCAGTCTGGTCGGCGCCGAACTTTCGGTTCGCATCGAGGAGGACGGTCAGGTCACGATCTCGACCGGCGCTGAGAAACGTCCTCTTGCGGTGACGCCTGCGATCATCAGGCCGGCGCCTGCCGGCGCCGAAAAGCCTGCCGCAGACCGGGCGCAGAACGAGCCCACCGGCGCCGAGCGATTCGCCGGACTGATCGGCTGGCTGGATCGGATTTCGTCGCTCGGACTCGACGGACAAGGGCTGGGCGAGATCGGCCTGAAGAACGGGACTCTCAAGGTAGACGACCTGCGTACCGACAAGCACTGGATCTTCGAGCAGATCAATTTCAGCGTGAACCGGCCGGGTAACGGAATCAGTATTCGCCTGAGTTCGGAGGACGAAACACGACCATGGGCAATGGCGGCGTCGATCCGGCCGGCCGGCACTCAGCGCCGGCTTCTCAGCCTCGACCTGAGACAGGTCTCGACCAAAGATCTGTTCCTGGCGACTCGAATCGGCAGCGGTCAATTCCAGGCCGACATTCCGCTGTCCGGAGTGATCCGTGCGGAGATCGGGCCGGATTCGCTGCCCCGAATACTCGAAGGCAAGATTGTCGCTGGCGCGGGCCTGATCGGTGACCCGGCCGATGTCGACGGACATTTCAGGATCGACCACGCCGAATTGACGCTCGATTGGGATTCGCAGCGCCGCAATCTCACCATGCCGTTCCAGATCCTGTCGGGGGCGAACCGGTTCACATTGCTGAGCCGGTTCGAGACGCCGTCCCAGCCGGGAGAGCCCTGGCGTGCGATGGTGACGGGCGGCTCGGTGGTGTTGAGCGAAGGCGTCAACGATCCGAGTCCGGTGGTTCTCAACAAGGTGATGCTGCGCGCCAATGTCGACATTGCGCGCAAGCGGATTGAACTGGTCCAGGGCGATGTTGCCGGTGCGGGCATCGCCGGCTTCCTGAATGGCAGTGTGGATTTTTCAGGCGAACCGCGGCTTGCGGCCGGCCTCGCCGTGACGCCGATGTCGGCGCAGATGGCGAAGAAGGTGTGGCCGGTTTTCGTCGCCTCGAAGGTGCGCAGCTGGGTGGTCGAGAACCTGACCAGCGGCGATATCGAGCGCATCGATGTCGCCACCAATTCTCCGATCGAAAACCTGCAGGAGGACGGACCGCCGATTCCGCAGGATGGCCTGTCTGTCGATGTGACCGTTCGCAATGCCACCATCCGGCCGGTCACGGGCATGCCGCCGATCACAGAGGCTGACCTGAAAACCAGCATCAAGGGCAGGCGCGTTCTGGTGACAGTCGATCGCGGATTTGTCGATCTCGGTGGCGGGCGAAAGCTCACTGTCAGCAACGGTACGTTCGAGGTTCCGGACACTCATCCGAAGGCGCCGCCGGCGCGTGCGCAGTTCCGCATCGACGGGCCGGTGCCGGCTGCGCTCGAATTGCTGGCCAGCGAACGGCTTCGCGGTCAGGCATCGGTGCCGATGGAATCCGGCAATAGCCGCGGCAATCTCAGCGGACAGGTCAGCGTGGATTTGCCGATCACCAAGAATCCTGCGCCAGGCGCGACCCAGTATACGATCGCCCTCGATGTGGCAGGCTTCGCCGCCGACAACATGGTGATGGGACAAAAGATCGAGGCGCAGGCGCTGAAAGTGAGCGCCGACAATCGCGGCTTCCAGATCAAGGGCGATGTCCGGATCAATGGCACGCCGGCGGTGCTGGATTATCGCAAGCTTGCGGACAGCCCTGATGCCGATGTGCAGGTCCGTGCGACACTCGACGAGGCGGCGCGCGCGCGGTTCGGTTTCGGTACCGGGCCCTCGCTTGCGGGGCCGGTGCCGGTGAAGATCTCCGGCAAGATCGCCGAGAACAAGGATGTCCGGCTGACCGTCGAGGCGGACCTGACGCCGGCGAAGATCGACAATCTGCTGCCGGGCTGGGTGAAGCCTTCCGGCCGTTCGAACCGTGCCACCTTCACCGTGCTGACTCGCGACAAGAGCACCCGCTTCGAGGATGTCGCGGTCGACGGATCGGGCGTGACGGTGCGCGGATCTGTCGAACTCGACGACAAGGGCTCTCTCGCTGCTGCACATTTCCCGGTCTTCGCATTGTCGGACGGCGACAAGACCAGCGTGAAGGCCGAGCGCGGCAACGACAATGCTCTGCGGGTGTCGCTGCGCGGCGATGTCTATGACGGACGCAGCTTCATCAAGGCCTTCTTCGGAGGCGGTGAGCAAGCCGACAGACCGCGGACCGAGAAGCCCAAAAACGACCCGATCGATCTCGATTTCGACATGCGGCTCGGCGTCATTGCAGGGCATAACGGCGAAGCGTTGCGCGGCGTGGAAATGCGGATGGTCCGGCGCAATGGCGAGATCAGAACCTTTGCCCTGAGTTCGAAAATCGGACAGACCGCGACCCTGACCGGGGAAATGCGCGCCTCCTCGCAGCGCCGCAACGCGCTGCATTTCGAGACCCCCGATGCCGGCGCCCTGATGCGCTTTACCGATACGTATCCGAAGATTCAGGGCGGCCAGATGTCGGTCGCGATGGAAGTACCGACCGCAGATCAAGCCCCGCAGGAGGGCATCGTCAATATCCAGAACTTCGCGGTGCGCGGCGAGCCGAAACTGAACGGCGTCGTCGGCGGCGCCCAAAACGAGGCGCGCGGCGTCGACTTCACCCGCATGCGGGTTGATTTCACCCGCACGCCCGGCCGGCTGCAGATCAAGGAAGGCATCGTCCAGGGTCCGGTGATCGGCGCCACGATCGAAGGCAATATCGATTTCGCCAGGAACGACGTGCGGATGCGCGGCACCATCGTGCCGCTCTACGGCATCAACAATCCGCTCGGACAGATCCCGCTGGTCGGGCTCGTTCTCGGCGGCCCGAAGGAAGGACTGTTCGGCTTCACCTATCAGGTGGTCGGCCCGCCGAGCGCGCCAACGCTCAACGTGAACCCGGCATCGGGACTGGTCCCGGGCTTCCTGCGCAAGTTCTTCGAATATCCGACCGCGCGTCCGCTGGAGCCGGCGGAACTGGCACCGATCCCGCCGATGCCGATCCGGTAACGCTGAGACGCGTCAGCCCGGCCTGACCAGCACGTGTTTCTTGCGGCCGAGCGACAGCTTGATCACCGATTGCGGGGTCAGGTTCGCGGCGCTGAGCGTCATCTTCTCGTCGGTCACGGTCTCGTCGTTGACCTTCAGTCCGCCGCCCTTGATTTGCCGCCGTGCTTCGCTGGTCGAGGCGACAAGACCCGCCTGCACGAAGGCACTGAGCACGCCGAGCCCGTTGTCGAGTTCGCCGGACGGGATTGTCACCGTCGGCAGGTCTTCCGCCAGCGCGCCTTCCTCGAAGGTGCGCCGCGCGGTCCCTGCGGCCTGCTCGGCAGCGTCGCGGCCATGCAGGAGCGCGGTCGCTTCGGTCGCCAGCGTCTTCTTGGCTTCGTTGATCTCCTGCCCCTGAAGTGCGGCCAGCCGCGCGATCTCGTCGAGCGGCAGCACCGTGAATAGCTTCAGGAAGCGCTCGACGTCGCCGTCTTCGGTGTTGCGCCAGTATTGCCAATAGTCGTAGGGGCTCAGCATCTCGGCATTGAGCCACACCGCGCCGGCTGCGGTTTTTCCCATCTTTGCGCCGGACGATGTGGTGATCAGCGGCGAGGTGAGCGCGAACAGTTGCGCATTCATCAGCCGGCGGCCGAGATCGATGCCGTTGATGATGTTGCCCCATTGATCCGAGCCGCCCATCTGCAGCACGCAGCCGTAACGCTTCTGCAGTTCCACGAAATCGTAGGCCTGCAGGATCATGTAGTTGAATTCGAGGAAGGATAATTCCTGCTGGCGTTCAAGGCGCAGCTTAACCGAATCGAACGACAGCATCCGGTTGATCGAGAAATGCTTGCCGACGTCGCGCAGGAAATCGATGTAGTTGAGGGTGTTCAGCCAGTCGGCATTGTTCGCCATGATGGCGCTGGAGGGGCCGTCGCCGAAGGTAAGGAATTTCGAGAAGGTGGCGCGAATGCTGCGCAGGTTCTCGTTGATCAATTCCTCGGTCAGGATCTTGCGGCTCTCGTCCTTGCCGGAGGGATCGCCGACGCGGGTGGTGCCGCCGCCCATCAGCGCGATCGGCCGGTGGCCGGTCTGCTGCATCCAGTACAGCATCATGGTCGGCAGCAAATGGCCGACATGCAGCGACGGCGCGGTGCAGTCGTAACCGATATAGGCGGTTATCGGCTGCGAGGCGGCCAGCGCATCGAGCTGGTCGGGTTCCGACACCTGATGGATGAAGCCGCGCTCCGACAGAACGCGTAGAAAGTCCGATTTGAATTGGCTCATGGTAAGACCGTATTCGCCCGCGGCGCGGACGTGGTGTATCAGGTCCGGCAGGGGATTGAAACGGGGCGGCGGACTTGCGGACCTATCGGGCGATCGGGCTGATGAGCGGCACGTCGATGGACGGGATCGACGTCGCGGCGCTTGAAACCGACGGCGAGACCATATCCCGGTTCGGCCCGGCGGCACTGCACGCTTATCGCGAGGACGAGGTCGCATTGTTACGGCGGTCGCTGGACGAGGCGCGCAGCCTGACCGATCGCGGCGCGCGGCCGGGCGCGGTCGGCGAGGCCGAGCGCATGATCACCGCCACGCATGCCGGCGCGGTTCGCGCCTTTCTCGATGCCAATGGCATCGCTCCCGGCAGCGTCGATGTGATCGGCTTTCACGGGCAGACGGTCCTGCACCGGCCGGACGACCGGCTGACGATCCAGATCGGGGACGGACAGGCGCTGGCCGACGAGACCGGCATCCGTGTGGTCTACGATCTGCGCGCCGCCGATGTCGCAGCGGGCGGGCAGGGCGCGCCGCTGGTGCCGGTCTATCACCGCGCGCTGGCTGCGATGCTCGACCGGCCGCATCCGATCGCGGTGCTGAATATCGGCGGCGTGGCCAATGTCACTTTCATCAACGGCGTGCCGGACCCGTATGCCTGCGATACCGGGCCGGGTAACGCCCTGATCGACGACTTCATGCGCGCGCGCAACGGCGCCTCGCGCGACGAGAATGGCGGCGCCGCGGCGCGCGGGCGCGTCGACGAGGCCGCGGTCGCGCGCGTGCTCAGGCATTCGTTTTTCGCACTGAAGCCGCCGAAATCGCTCGATCGCAACGCCTTCCGCGAATGGGTGGCCGACCGGGCGCAACTGGCGGACAAGAGCCTCGAGGACGGCGCGGCGACGCTGGCCGCGATCACGGCCGCGTCGGTCGCGACCATCGTTCCGCATCTGCCGGAGACGCCAAGGAGCTGGATCGTCTGCGGCGGCGGCGCCAGCAACGCAACGCTCATGCGCATGCTCGGCGAGCGGCTTTCGCCGGCCAAGGTGGAGACCGCAAACGACGCCGGCTGGAATGCCGACGCGATCGAGGCGCAAGCCTTCGCCTATATGGCGGTGCGCTCGCTGCGGGGATTGCCGATCACGTTTTCGACCACCACGGGGGTGCCGGAACCGATGAGCGGCGGCGTGGTGGCGGAGCCGCGCGCGGCGGAGCGATTGCGGATGAGCTTATAAAATCGGCCTTTCCGCGCCGGTGTTTCACATGAAAATAGTCCTATCGCCGATTGCGCGGTACTTTTCATGCTCCTAGAAGTGTCGATCCTCGCCGCCTGATACCGGCCGTGCGCCGGGCTCGCCGCGATGCTCGCTTGCGACGATCTCACGCCGCTCTGTCAGCCGGACCGCCACGCTTCAGCAGCCGCTGGATCAGCCGTGGCTGTCCGGGCGGACGCACCAGCAGAATGTCGCTGACCAGCTTGGCGCCGCCGCGCTTGCGCTCCAGCGTCAGCTTGCGGGAATGGAACCGCTCGAGCTCGGGGCGATGGCCGACACTCAGGATGGTCAGGCCTTCCATCTCTTCGGACAGGATTTTCATCAGGTCGTCCTGGCTCTTCGGATCGAGCGCCGCCGTGGCCTCGTCGAGCACGATGATGTCAGGCCGGTGCAGCAGCACGCGGGCGATGGTCAGCCGCTGCTTTTCGCCGCCCGATAGGGTCTGGTCCCAGGGCTGATCGTCCTCGATGCGGTCCCTGAGATGGCCGAGGCCGACGCGGTCCAGCGCCTGGGCGATGGTCTCGATATCCCAATCCTCCGCGGCGCCCGGGTAGGCCACCGCGCGACGCAGCGTTCCGGTCGGGACGTAGGGACGTTGCGGCAGCAGGAACAGCCGCGCGTCCTTCTGCACATCGACTTCGCCGCCGCCCCAGGGCCAGAGTCCGGATATGGCGCGCACGAGCGTACTCTTGCCGCTGCCCGACGAGCCTGCGATCAGCACGCGCTCGCCCTTCTTGATGACGACATCGGTGTCGTCCACCACCGCCTTGCCGCTGTCGAGCGAGACGCTGAAATCCTTCAGCCGCAGCGCCGCCTCGGTGGTCTCGCCGCGCTTGATGCGGTTGAGGCCTTCGCCGGTTTCGGCACGCTCCAGCGCGTCCAGGGAGACCATCAGCGAGGAGACGCGGCGTGCCCCCGCACTCCATTCCGCCAAACGCGGATAGTTGTCGACCAGCCAGTTGAAGGCCGCCTGCACGATCGTGAAGGCGGATGCGGCCTGCATCACCTCGCCGAGCGACATGGTGCCGTCGAGAAATTTCGGCGCGCACAGGATGATCGGCAGCACCGGCGCGATGATGCCGGATCCCTGCGAGACGATCGTGGTGCGCATATGCTGGCCGCATAGCGCGCGCCAGCGCCGCAGCACGGTGACCAATGCGCGGTCCAGGCCGGCGCGTTCTTCGCCTTCGCCGCCAAGCAGCGCGATGCTCTCGCCATTCTCGCGGACGCGGGTGAGTTGGTAGCGGTAATCGGCTTCGGCCTGGTTCTTGGATTCCGAGACGGCGACGAAGCGCTTTCCGACGACGGTCATCGTGCCGCTTGCGATCACCGCATAAATTACCGCCGCGATCACGAGGAAGCCGGGGATGGTGACCACCGTGTCGCCGAGCGGGATGCTCAACGCTCCGCCGATGGTCCACAGCACATAGATGAAGGTGATCGCGGAGAGGGAGGCGGTGGTCACGCCCACGGCGAAATCAACCGGTGCATCGGTCGAGATCCGAAGGTCGTCGGTCAGTCGCCCTTCCGGATTCTGGTGGTCGCCGCTGACCAGATTGAGCTGGTAATAGCGGCCGTTCTTCAGCCAGTTATCGAGCAGATGATCGCTGAGCCAGGCCCGCCAGCGCCGCTGGGTCGACATGCGGGCATAGACGCTCACCACCCCGACGCCGACGCTCGCCGCCGCCAGCGGGAAGAAGATCGCCGCCAGCCAGAACACCCGCGGCGCCTCCTTTTTCTCCAGGGCATCGAAGATCGCCCGGTTCCAGACGTTGACGCCGTACTGCGCGGCGACCGTCAGCAGCACCAGAATGAGCAGGCCGATCGTCAGCGGCCATGCGAGACGATCGCCGCTGCGTCCCCAGAAGCCGGACGCCGACGACCAGAAGCGGCTGCGCAACGCGCGCCGGCGCTCGTGCTCTTTTCGCCTTTCCGCCTCGGGATCGATCTTTGGATCCACCGGAGGAAGTTCCTCCGGTTCGGCGGCGGTATCGTCGAGTGACGGCTCCGGCTCGTGCGTAGTGGCGGCGTCTGCGGACGCGTCCGGCTGCGCAGAGGTGCGTTCGCCAGCCGTTGTCTTGTCTGGCGCGTTTTCCTTCGCGCTGCGTGTGCTTGCGGGATTGTCGTCCGCCGGGGCTTCCGGCCTCAGCGAGGCGGACTTTTCGTCCGACGGCTTTGCATCGGCACCAGTGTTGTCTCGTGAAGTGCCGACGCCGTCCATTTCATTTGCCCCGTGACATAGCAACGCAGGCAAACGCTCATGTGGAACTCCGGTTCCACACTTTTATTGGCGTAGTTAGGCCGCGAGTGTTGGCGTCGTTACGCCGCGCTCGGCTTCTTGCTGGTAGTGCCGAGGCGCTTGTCGAGATAGTCGTTCACCGACAGCATAAGCGTGTCGATCTTCTGGTCGAAGAAGTGGTTGGCGCCGGTGACGACCTTCTGCTCGATCACGATGCCCTTCTGCGTCTTCAGCTTGTCGACCAGCGTGGTGACGTCCCGGTGCGGCACCACCGCATCCTTGTCGCCATGGATGATCAGGCCGGAAGACGGGCAGGGCGCGAGGAACGAAAAGTCATAGAGGTTCGCGGGCGGCGCGATCGAGATGAAGCCCTCGATCTCCGGACGGCGCATGAGGAGTTGCATGCCGATCCAGGCGCCGAAGGAGAAGCCGGCGATCCAGCAGGAGCGGGCTTCCGGATTGATGGTCTGCGCCCAGTCGAGAGCGGAGGCAGCATCCGACAATTCGCCGACCCCGTGATCGAAAGACCCCTGGCTGCGGCCGACGCCGCGGAAATTGAACCGCACCACCGAGAAGTTGCGGTGCACGAAGGCATAATACAGCTGGTAGACGATCTGATGGTTCATCGTCCCGCCGAATTGCGGGTGCGGATGCAGGATCAGCGCGAGCGGCGCATTTTTTTGCGCGGCGGGATGATAGCGGCCTTCGATGCGTCCCGCAGGACCGGTAAAGATGACCTCAGGCATGGAGAAACCTCGGCTGAAACCGCGGGGGCAAACGCCCTGCCGCATGGGCTCTAGTGGTCCGGAACGTTCGCGCCACCAGGTGCGCTTGACGGATGGATCGGGCGCACGTAGTTTTTAGAATAATTCTAAGCTTGGTCTTCAAGCGGCTGAAGCCGTGAGGACTGGTTCCGTTTGGATGTGACGGGCGGTTTCTACCATAAGGCCAGGGGCCAAATGCAAGCTTTCTCGTTGCCTGTGCTAGGACATTCGCCAGTCCGCCCGGGACGGTAACAAGGGATCCATGACGGAGCGTACCTATCTCGACTGGAATGCGACCGCGCCGCTGCGGCCGTCGGCGCGCGCCGCCATGATCGAGGCGTTCGACCAGGCGGGCAATCCGTCCTCTGTCCATGCCGAGGGCCGAGTCGCGCGGCAGATCGTCGAGCGGGCCCGCGCACAGGTGGCGGCTTTGGCCGGGGCCGATCCGGGGCAGGTCACTTTCACCTCGGGCGCGACCGAGGCCAATGCGATGGCGCTGTCGCCGGGCTGGTCGGGCAGGCCCGGACGCCCCTCGCTCGAGCGCTTGCTGGTATCGGCCGTGGAACACCCTTCGGTGCTCGGAGGCGGGCGCTTCGGACCGGATCGGACGCATGCAATTGCGGTGGACGCGGACGGGGTCGTCGTCGGCGACGCGTTGCGGGCTTTGCTTCGCGGAGTGCCGGCGATGGTTTCCGTGATGCTGGCCAACAACGAGACCGGGGTTGTTCAACCGATCCGCGAGATCGCTGAGGTGGTTCACGAGGCCGGTGGTCTCCTGCATGTGGATGCGGTTCAGGCTCCGGGGCGGGTCGCTTGTGATTTCAATAATTTGGATGCCGATCTTATGACGCTGTCTTCGCACAAGATCGGCGGGCCGAAAGGTGTCGGCGCCCTGATCGCGAAGGCGGGCCTGCACCTGCACGAGCCGCTGATCGCCGGCGGCGGGCAGGAGCGCGGTCTGCGCGGCGGGACCGAGAATGTCGCCGGAATCGCAGGCTTCGGCGCGGCTGCGGCCGACATCGCCAGCCAGCGGGCGACGGAAGCTCCGCATCTTCTGCGGCTGCGCGAACGGCTGGAGGCCGGACTGCGCGCCGTAACACCTGAAGCCATCATTTTCGGCGAGCGCGCCGAACGGTTGCCGAATACCACGGCGTTCAGCCACCCGGGCCTGCGGGCCGAGACCGCGGTGATCGCCTTCGACCTGGCGGGAGCGGCGGTATCATCCGGCGCGGCCTGTTCATCGGGCAAGGTGCAGCCTTCGACCGTGCTGTCCGCAATGGGCGTCGATCCGGCCCTGGCGCGGGGCGCGATCCGGGTCTCGACCGGACATTCGACCAAGGATCAGGACATCGAACGCTTTCTAAGTGCTTGGACAAAGCTCTCTGAATCACTACTTAAGGGGCGAAACGTCATCGCCGCTTGAGCGGCTTCGCGGAGGGAAACCGACGCAGGGCTGACCCACCATCACCGACACATCCGCTGCGGTCCTTGAAACCGCGAGGGGAGACGAGAATGCCGGCCGTACAAGAGACCGTCGAACAGGTTCGCCGTATCGACGTCGATCAATACAAGTATGGGTTCGAGACGCTGATCGAATCCGACAAGGCCCCGAAGGGCCTGTCCGAGGACACCGTCCGCTTCATTTCGGCGAAGAAGAACGAGCCGCAATGGATGCTCGACTGGCGGCTCGACGCCTACCGGCGCTGGCTGACCATGCGCGAGCCGAGCTGGGCGCGTGTGTCCTATCCGAAAATCGATTTCCAGGATTACTACTACTACGCCGCGCCAAAGAAGCGCCCGGAGCTGAACTCGCTCGACGAGGTCGATCCGGAAATCCTGCGCACCTATGAGAAGCTTGGCATTCCGCTGCGCGAGCAGGAGATGCTGGCGGGCGTGGTGCGCCGGGATTCCGAAGGCAACGAGCTGGGCGAGCGCCGTGTTGCCGTCGACGCCGTGTTCGACTCGGTCTCGGTCGCGACCACCTTCCAGGCCGAACTGAAAAAGGCCGGCGTGATCTTCATGCCGATCTCGGAAGCGATCCGCGAGCATCCCGAACTGGTGCAGAAGTATCTGGGTTCGGTGGTGCCGGTGACCGACAATTTTTATGCGACGCTGAACTCGGCGGTGTTCTCCGACGGCTCGTTCGTCTACGTGCCGCCGGGCGTGCGCTGCCCGATGGAATTGTCGACCTATTTCCGCATCAACGAAAAGAATACCGGACAGTTCGAGCGCACGCTGATCATCGCCGACAAGGGCGCTTATGTCAGCTATCTCGAAGGCTGCACCGCGCCGATGCGCGACGAGAACCAGCTGCATGCGGCGGTGGTCGAGCTCGTCACGCACGACGACGCCGAGATCAAATACTCGACCGTGCAGAACTGGTATCCGGGCGATTCGGAAGGCCGCGGCGGCATCTATAACTTCGTCACCAAGCGTGGCGATTGCCGCGGCAAGAATTCGAAGATCTCGTGGACCCAGGTCGAGACCGGCTCGGCGATCACCTGGAAATATCCGAGCTGCATCCTGCGTGGCGACGGTTCGCGCGGCGAATTCTACTCGATCGCGATCTCGAACGGCATGCAACAGGTCGATTCCGGCACCAAGATGATCCATCTCGGCAAGAACACGACCAGCCGGATCATCTCCAAGGGCATCTCGGCCGGGCGTTCGCAGAACACCTATCGTGGTCTTGTTACTGCGCATCGCAAGGCGACCGGCGCACGCAACTTCACCAATTGCGACTCGCTTCTGGTCGGCGACAAATGCGGCGCGCATACCGTGCCGTATCTGGAGGCCAAGAACTCCTCCACCGTGTTCGAGCACGAGGCCACCACCTCGAAGATTTCCGAGGACATGCTGTTTTATTGCCGCCAGCGCGGGCTGTCGGCGGAGGAGGCGACAGCGCTCGTGGTCAACGGCTTCGTCAAGGACGTGCTGCAGCAGCTGCCGATGGAATTCGCGGTCGAGGCCCAGAAGCTGATTTCGATCTCGCTCGAAGGAAGCGTGGGATGAGCACGGACCAATTCAGAACCGCCGCAACGGCCTGCCTCGGCGCGAACAAGCCGGCGGGCGATCTGGTGGATTGCATCGCCGAGCACTTTCCCGAGGTCGAGGCGTTCCGCGAGAACGACGACCTGATCGTCAAGGGCGGCGGCCGTTTCCTGGTGGTGCGCCGCGACGGGCCGGACACATTCCGGGTCACCGATAACGTCGCCGTACCCTCGACCAACACGGTCGATGAGGGCGGCGGCACCAAGCGAACACTGAACGAGCTGATCGACGATATCGTCACGCTCGACGACTGACTGGATAGAACCAATGCCATTGCTGGAAGTCAAAAACCTGCACGTCGAAGTCGCAGACAAGAAAATCCTGAACGGCCTCGATCTGACGGTCGAGAAGGGCAAGGTGCATGCGATCATGGGCCCGAACGGTTCGGGCAAGTCGACGCTGTCCTATGTGCTGGCCGGCAAGTCCGGTTACGAGATCACCGCGGGCGAAATCCTGTTCGACGGCGAGAACATCGTCGACATGGAGCCGGACGAGCGCGCGGCCAAGGGGCTGTTCCTCGCCTTCCAGTATCCGATCGAAATCCCCGGCGTTGCCACCATGACGTTCCTGCGCACCGCGGTGAATGCGCAGCGCAAGGCGCGTGGCGAGACGGAACTGTCGACACCCGACTTCATGAAGAAGGTGCGCGAAGCCGCGGGCGAACTCGGCATCAGCCAGGACATGCTGCGGCGCGCGGTCAATGTCGGATTTTCCGGCGGCGAGAAGAAGCGCAACGAAATCCTGCAGATGGCCATGCTGCAGCCGCGCCTGGCGGTGCTGGACGAAACCGATTCCGGCCTCGACATCGATGCGCTGAAGATCGTGGCCGACGGCGTCAACGCGCTTCGTTCGCCGGAGCGCTCCTTCATCGTCATCACGCATTACCAGCGGCTGCTCGACTATATAGTGCCGGATGTCGTGCATGTGCTGTCGAAGGGCCGCATCGTACGAACCGGCGGTAAGGAGCTGGCGCTCGAACTGGAAGAGAAGGGCTACGCCCAGTACCAGGACGAGGCCGCGTAAACTGACATGGCCGAACTCACGATCATACGCTCCACCGCAGAGGATGCGATCCAGAGCCGCTTTGCCGATTACGCCGCCGGGCAGTCGCATTGGGGCGGGCCGGCCATAGCGCGCCGTCGGCAGGACGCCTTCGAAACACTGAAGGCGACCGGACTGCCGACGCGGCGCGTGGAAGAGTGGAAGTACACTGACCTGCGCGCCTTCATGCGCGATCTGCCGCCGCTTGCCGGTGTTCCGGATCGCGCGGATGTCGAGGTCGCGGAAAAGACCAAGCCGCTGCTGGCGCTTGCCGATGTCTGCCGGTTCCTGTTCGTGAACGGCCGCGATTTCTCCGCCGCCAAGGTGGATGGTGTCGCGTGGTATCGGCTCGGCAACGACGACGGACTGCCCGATAGCGTTCTGGCGGCGCTGAACCGCGAACGATCCTATGCGGCGAATACGGCCGTGGCGCTGAACACGGCCTTCATGCACGACACCACCATCCTGCACGTGCCGGCGGGCGTGACGGTTGCAGCGCCGCTGCATCTGGATTTCCAGACCGTGGCGAACGCTCCGCTCGCAACGTTCGGCCGCGTGCTGATCGTGGTGGAAGAGGGCGCCTCGGCCACAATCGTCGAAACGCATCGCGGACCGGACGGTGTCGCCTATCAGGCCAACACCCTGGTCGAGCTCGATGTGTTCGACGGCGCGTCGCTCAATCACATCCGTTGCAATGCTGCCGGCGATGCGGCCTTGTCGCTGTCCACGCTGGGCCTGCAGACCGGCCATAAGGCGAAGGTCAGCAGTTTCGCGATGACCTATGGCGGCGCCATGGCGCGGCACCAGATCTTCGCAACCTTGTCGGGCGAGGGCACCGAACTCATCCTGAATGGCGCGACGATGTTGCGCGCGCGGCAGCATGCCGACACCACGATGGTGATGAACCATGCGGTCGGGCATTGCGACAGCCGCGAATTGTTCAAGTCGGTGCTGGACGGTGAAAGCCGCTCGGTGTTCCAGGGCAAGATCGTAGTGCAACCGCACGCGCAGAAGACCGACGCGAAGATGGCGGCGCATGCGCTGCTGCTCTCCGAAGATGCCGAGGCCGACGCCAAGCCGGAACTGGAAATCTTCGCCGATGACGTGGTCTGCGGCCATGGCGCGACCGCGGGGTCGCTCGACGACGACCTGCTGTTCTATCTGAAGGCGCGCGGCATTCCGCAGAAGGAGGCGGAAGCCTTGATGGTGGAAGCCTTCATTGGCGAGACGGTGGAATCGGTCGGAAACGAGGCCGTGCGCGAGTCGCTGATGGACATCGCGCGGGCCTGGTTGAAGGCAAGGGCCTGACTATGCATCCCGCGGTCAGCAACGGTTCCTACGACGTCGCCCGCATCCGCGAGGATTTTCCGGCGCTGGCGATGCAGGTTTATGGCAAGCCGCTGGTCTATCTCGATAACGCGGCGTCGGCACAGAAGCCGAAGGCGGTGCTGGACCGCATCCAGCACGCCTATACCCACGAATATGCCAACGTGCATCGCGGCCTGCATTACCTCGCCAACGCCGCGACCGACGCCTATGAGGGCGCGCGCGAGACCGTGGCCAAATTCCTCAACGCGCCGAACAAGGACGAGGTAATCTTCACCCGCAACGCCACAGAGGCGATCAACCTCGTGGCCTACACGTTCGGTCGCGAGCATCTGAAAGAGGGCGACGAGATCGTGCTCTCGATCATGGAGCACCATTCCAACATCGTGCCCTGGCATTTCCTGCGCGAGCGGCAGGGCGCCGTGATCAAATGGGCGCCGATCGATGACGACGGCAATTTCCTGCTCGACGAATTCGAGAAGCTTTTGACCCCGCGCACCAAGATGGTCGCGATCACGCATATGTCGAATGCGCTCGGCACCTACGTCCCGGTCAAGGAGGTGGTGCGGCTGGCGCATGCGCGCGGCATTCCGGTGCTTGTCGACGGCAGCCAGGCGGCGGTGCACATGCCGATCGACGTGCAGGACATCGGCTGCGATTTCTATGTCTTCACCGGCCACAAGATCTACGGTCCGTCCGGCATCGGTGTGCTGTGGGCGAAGTACCAGCACCTCGAAGCGATGCCGCCGTTCAATGGCGGCGGCGAGATGATCCGCGACGTGTTCGAGGACCGCGTCACCTATGGCGATCCGCCGCACAAGTTCGAGGCCGGCACGCCGCCGATCGTGCAGGCGATCGGGCTCGGCGCCGCCATCGACTATGTGAACTCGATCGGCAAGGATCGCATCCAGGCGCACGAGACCGACTTGCTGCGCTATGCGCAGGACCGGCTGCGCGAGATCAATTCACTGAAGATCATCGGGCAGGCGAAAGAGAAGGGCGCAGTGGTGTCGTTCGAGATGCGTGGCGCGCATCCGCATGATATCGCCACCATCATCGACCGCTCCGGGGTCGCGGTGCGGGCGGGAACCCATTGCGTGATGCCGCTGTTGAACCGGATCGGCGTCACCGCCACCTGCCGGGCTTCGTTCGGGCTCTACAATACCAGGGACGAGGTCGACAGCCTTGCGACCGCCCTTATCAAGGCCCAGGATTTCTTCGCATGACCGACGATACCAAATCCGAAGAGACCAAAGTGGCATCCGAAGAGACCAAAGTGGCGCCGGCTGGCGAGGCCGCGGTGGCCGCGCCGGAATCCGTGCTGCCGCAGGAAGAGATCGTGCGCATGACCGACGATATCGTGGCGGCGCTGAAGACCGTCTATGACCCGGAAATTCCGGCCGACATCTATGAGCTCGGCCTGATCTACAAGGTCGACATCCAGGACGACCGCGGGGTCAATGTCGACATGACGCTGACCACGCCCAATTGTCCGGCCGCCGCCGAACTGCCGATGATGGTGGAGAATGCCGTCGCCAGCGTCGCCGGCGTGGGCCCGGTGAAGGTGGAAATCGTGTGGGATCCGCCCTGGGATCCAAGCCGCATGTCCGACGAGGCGCGCCTCGTCCTGAATATGTGGTGATGGCTGCGCCGCCCAAGCTTGGCCGTGTGCTTGAGACGGCGCTCTACGTCGACGACCTCGAACGCGCCGCGACCTTCTACGAGCAGGCGCTTGGGCTTGCCTCCGTCAGCAAGGATTCGCGCTTCCACGCCTACGACGTCGGCGGCGTCAGCGTGCTGTTGCTGTTCAAGCGCGGCGCGACGCTCGAGACAGTGCATCTGCCGGGTGGCACGATCCCGCCGCATGACGGACATGGACCGATCCACATGGCGTTTGCCGTTGGTGCCAGCGACCTCCCGGCCTGGGAGCGGCAGCTGGAAGAGCAGGGCGTCGCGATCGAAGGCCGGACCGACTGGCCGCGCGGCGGCCACAGCATCTATTTCCGCGACCCGGACGGGCATCTTCTGGAACTGGTGACGCCGGGTGTCTGGCCGACTTATTGAGGACCGGGCTGGAGCAAATCCAGTTTTCGGGGCTTCACAGCAGGGATTTCGTTGCTACCTTAAAGGGCAAGCGAGTCCCGCACCGGACCTTGAATCCGGCGACAGGAGAAACGATTGATGGCTACCGCCCGTCCGAGGCCCCAGGTGATGCGGCTGACCGAAGCCGCCGCCGATCGCATCAAGGAATTGATGGCCTCGTCGGAGCGCCCGATCGCGGGGTTGCGCGTCGGCGTTCGCAACGGCGGTTGCGCGGGCATGGCCTACACGATGGAATATGCCGGCGAGGTCGCGGCGAATGACGAGGTGATCGAGGACAAGGGCGTTCGCCTGCTGATCGATCCCAAGGCGGCGCTGTTTCTGCTCGGCACCGAGATGGACTACAAGATCGACAAGCTGTCCTCGCAATTCGTGTTCAACAATCCGAACCAGACCTCCGCCTGCGGCTGCGGTGAATCCGTGCAACTGACGCCGGCTCAGGACGACGGCGCCGAGGCCGCCGCGCATTGAGGCACCTCGTTCATCAGCCGCGTGCTGAGGAATCGCAGGACTATGTCGTTGAAGGCTGACGGATTGTCCCGGTGGACCCCGTGGCCGCTCTCCGGAACGCGCAACTGCTTTGCCTGTGGCATTAACTCGCACAAGCTGCTGAAGATCGTGCTGTGAATCGGCTGAGTGTTCTGCCCCGATAACAGAAGGGTCGGCACTGCGAGCGCGCGAAGCTTCCCGATGTCCAGCGCCGGATAGGCGCATGAGGACACCGACAACGCGCGCATGGCCTCTGCATTCCGCAATCGGCGAGCCAGTCCATCGGCCGATGTGGCTTCGCCGGCTGCGCCGCCGTTAATTCCCGTCGTCAGGAGTCTGACGGCTCGTTCGGTCGCGCCGCTGAGAAAGGCCTCATTCGCCGGATGCAGTATCTCTTCTTCGAAAGCGATCCGCGTCGCGCGGCCGCCTGGAACCAGGTCAGCGAGGGGAAGGACCGGCGGTTCGGTCAACGCCATCCCGCCGATCTTGCGGTGTGACGTCAACGCCATTTGCAGGATGGTGTAGGCGCCATACGACGTACCGACCAAGATCGGCGCATCAGCTTTCCAGACGTCCAGCAAAGCCTCCAGATCGCGCGCCTCGGTGATGACCGAATGATCCGTCTCCGTACTGCGATTGCCGTTCGGCGTGCTGTAGCGGCGGCTGTAAGTGATACAACGGAAGTGCGGGACGAAGGCCGGCCATTGCGGCGCCCAGGACAGCCAGTCGCCGAAGCCGCCATGAACGAACACGAGAGGACTGCCGTGGCCGGCCTCGGCAAAATGAATATCGATGTCGCCTGCGATCCGCGTTCGCCGGATTTGAACGTCTTCTAGTTTCATCGCTTATTCGGCTTTGACCGCGGAAACGATCGGCTTCATCCGCGCCTCTTCGCTCTCGACGAATGTCTTGAACGACGCGGCCGGAGCGAAGTCGGCCACTACGCTGCCTGCCCGGAATTCGGCGTCCCGGTAGGCCTGGTCAGCCATCATGTCGCGGAGCGCAGCCGACAGTCGATTGACAATCGGCTCGGGCAGGTTGGGTGGGGCGAACAGGCCGGTCCACAGATCGACTTCAACCCCTTTAACTGAATGCCCTTCGTTGACTGTCGGAATATCCGTCGCGGTAGGATCCCTGCGTGCGGAGATCACTCCCAGCGCCTTGAGCTTTCCGCTCCGGATAAAGGGCAAAGCCGAAGGCAGCGCGACGGTCCCGAACTGCACCTGTCCGGCCACGAGATCGTTGAGGAGAGGAGCGCCGCCCTTGTAGATGACGTTTTCGATCTTGAAACCGCCGGCGTCGGCCAGCAGCATCCCGCCGATCGTTTGCATCATTGCGACGCCTGCCGCGCCTGCGAGCAGGGGCTTCTCCGACTTGCGTCCGAGCGCCACCAACTCGTCGACGGAACTCGCAGGGAAGTCGGGATGTGCGACCAGGACCGTGGTGTTGAGCGAGAGCTTGGCGATCGGAGTGAACTCGCCTGTGGTGTAGCCAGCCTTCATCGCGATCGGTGCGACGACCGTGTCATTCGCTGTCCCCAGGAGAAGCGTGTAGCCGTCGGCCGGCGCGCGCACCACGCGCCTACCGGCGAGCGTGCCCGATGCGCCGCCGATATTTTCGACAATGACCGATTGGCCGAGCCGTTTGCTGAGTTCGTTTGCAACGCCGCGTGCAAGGCGATCGGTCGCTGCACCGGCCGGGAACGGGACCACCAGGGTGATCGCCCTGTCCGGATAAGATTGGCTCGAGGCGGGGGAGGAAAGAGCAATCACGAAAAGCGCGGCGAGCAAGTGCCGGAGTGACGATGTCAGCGTCATGTTCCGTCTCCTTTGAGAAGCCCGGATCAATGTCACCGATCACGAAATAGGCGTCCAATCGATTGTTGGTCTTTGCTATAAGAAATGCCAATATCGGCGAGGTATCCATCACGCCGGCAAGTGTCATGCAGATCAACGCAACGGTCTTGCGCAACCGGCTTCTCAGCCGCGCCAAGTTGCGCCACCTTCAGATATTCGTGAAGACAGCGGAGCTGGGCTCGGTGAAAGGGGCGGCCGAGGCCGTCGGACTGTCTCAGCCGTCGGCGACTCAGGTGCTCGCAGACCTGGAGCTCCTCTTGGAATGTCGGCTGTTCCTGCGCCATTCCAGGGGGATGACGCTGACCTCAATTGGGGACGGTCTGTTGCCGCTGGCCCGCCGTTTCGTCGGGCTCGTCGATGAGAGCGCCACGCAGGTCGCTGCCCTTGCGGGACATGCCGGCAGCGTCGTGCGCATCGCCGCTATTACCGCCGGTGTCGCCGGATTGCTGGCAGAGGCGATCCCTGCATTCATCAGGGCCCATCCCGCTATTCGCGTACACTTGCAGGAGGTGGACGCGGCACGGCAGGCCGCCCTGGTTGCGAATGGCGAGGTGGACTGCGCGATCTCGCGAACACCGGCTGTTATTCCCGAAGGCTGGGAGTTCATCCCGTTGCTGCGCGATCGCTTCGCCGTGATTGCCGGACCGCATCATCCGCTCGCGCAGAAGCGTGTCCTGACAATGGAAGATCTTCTCGGCGCGACCTGGCTGAGTATGCCGGTTTCTGTTCCCGCAAGAGGCGTCCTCGATGCGCTGTTTGCGGAGTCATCAACGCAACCCACACTTTTCAACGCGATCACCGCGTCGCCCGGCATGATCTGGGCGCTGTTGAGTCAGGAGCGGCTTCTCGCTTTGTTACCGCTGAGCGTCGTGAAACAACTGCTCGATGCGCGACTGCTCGTGGAACTTCCCATCGCTCAAAAGATACCGTTTGACGAGATCGGTCTCCTGATGCCCCGTGAGAGCAGGGGCGAGGCCGTGGACACGCTCTGTACGTTTATGAAGTGCTTCGCAGGACCAGACATGGGTCAGCGCGTTCACGAAAAGCAGAGCGCGCGACCGCGCGCGACTCAAGGTCGCCGGCGTGCGAAAAGCGGCTAGTGCGCCATGGACCCCGACTATCTCCGCGATCTGTTCGCCTTGTTTCGCCCGGTGACGGTGCGGCGGATGTTCGGCGGCGCCGGACTCTATGCCGATGGCGTGATGTTCGCACTGTGGTCGTCGGGCGGGACGCTTTACCTCAAGGTCGACGAGAACAACGAGCCGGACTTTGTGCGCGAAGGGCTGCCGTCATTCGCCCCGGTAATGAAAAGCGGCAAGCACGCCGTCATGCCCTATCGTCAAATGCCGGAGCGCCTCTACGACGATCCCGACGAACTGGCGCAATGGGCCGCGCGTGCGCTCGCCGCAGCGCACCGCCGGAAACGCGAACCGTCGCGTCCGCGGCGTGCAACGAAAAAATCGAAACCGAAAACCGGAAAGAAGGTGTAGCCGGTCAGGCCACCGCGGCGGCCTGGGCGCCGGCGGTGAATTCCGGATCGCTCTCGCAAACCACGCGGTTGCGGCCCGCGCGCTTGGCGGCGTAAAGGCAGGCATCGGCGCGTCCGATCAGCGCCTGCGTCGTGTCGCCCGGCTTGAGCGTCGCGACGCCGATCGAGATGGTGATGCGGCCGAGATGCTCACCGGTCGAACGCTTCATCAATTCCTTGCTCATGACGGCGCGGCGGATGTGGTCGCCGACCGTGACGGCCGATCGCAGCACCGTATTGGGCAGGATGACCACAAATTCCTCGCCGCCATAGCGCGCGGCGATATCGCGGCCCTTGACGTTCTGCTTCACCGAAAGCGCCGCCAGCCGCAGCACCTGATCGCCGGTCAGGTGACCGTAGGTGTCGTTGAAGGCCTTGAAGTGATCGATATCCGTCATCAGGAGCGACAGCGGCTCCTTCTCGGCAAGTGCTTCGGCGACGGCCTTGTCGAGGGATTCGTCGAAGGATTTGCGGTTCGAGAGCGAGGTCAGCGGGTCGGTGAGGCTCTCGTTACGGACGACTTCGAGATGCCGCTGCAACTGGTTGATCTCGAGCTTCGACGCCGTCAGCCGCTCCTCGAGCCTTTGGTTCATCTGCTCCATTTCTTTGGCAGTGTGAACCAGGCTCTCGACGATGGTGCGCAGATCGTTGCGGTCGGCGGCCGGCAGGTCGCGCGATACGCCGGCCAGATTCTGCGAGCAGGTGCTGGTCGAACCGATGGCGACATCGACCATGGCCATGACCTGATCGATCTCGTCGACCACGCGGCTACCGACATGATCGATGCGCTCGCTCAGCCGGGTCGGCGACAGGAAGGTGCTGCAGATCCGCTCGACATCGGCTTCGGTCAGGTGCCCGCGGCGCGACAGGATCTCGTTGATGACTTCATTGAGGGTGGGGTGATAGCCGGTCGCGTAGGAATACCAGACTTCGAAATTGCGGGGCGTAGCGGGCTGGCGAAGGGCCTTGATCTGCCCGATGGCGATTTCGGCGAACGCCATGGTTCGCTCGTGTTCGTCGCCGCTCGTCCCCATCCCCGGCTCCCCGAAAGCCACGCAATCAATGTCAGCCGCACCGGTCCGGGAAACGGCTGATTTCAATGACGTTGACTCTATTTCACAGTGGTGAATGAGGGGTAAACAAGGTTCTGAAACGGCCGTCCAGCAGCCCGTAAGGCCGCAGCTTTACGCCTTTAACCGCGGAAAAATGCGGTCCGATCAGGCCTTCACGCGCACCGGCCGCAGCAGGAATGCGGGCAGGTGGGAATGATCGGGTTCCAGATCGGCCTCGGGTTGCGGCCGTCGGCGCGGCGCCTCCAGGCGCGTGACCGGAGCAGGCGCTTCGCCGCTTGCGGGCTCTCCGCGCGGACCGGGCTGGCTGCGGTTCGAACCGCCGCGGTTGCGTTCGCCGCGCCCGCGTTCGCCGCGGCCGCCACGCTGGCGCTCGCGCGGCCGCTCTGTGCGCACGGGCTCGCTTACGCCTTCGGCTTGCTCCGGCACAACGATGTCGGAGGCATAGGGGATCGTCGTGCCGATCAGCTTCTCGATCGCGGCCACCGCCTTGCTGTCGGCGGAGGTGACGACCGTGTAGGCGGTGCCGGTCTTGCCGGCGCGGCCGGTCCGGCCGATGCGGTGGACATAATCATCGGCATGGAAGGGGACGTCGAAATTCAGCACATGGCTGACATCGGGGATGTCGAGACCGCGTGCGGCGACGTCGGAGGCGATCAGCAAATCCGCCTCGCCCTTGCGGAACTTGTCCAGTGCCGCGGTGCGCGACGGCTGATCCATGTCGCCATGCAGCGCGACCGCGTTGAAGCCGTGCTTGACCAGCGAGCGATGCAGCAGCGCGACCTCGCGCTTGCGATTGCAGAAGATGATGGCGTTCTTGAAATTCTCGGTGGTGTTACGGATCAGACGGCGCAGCGTCTCGCGCTTCTCGTGAGGCTCGCGGCCGCATTTCACCAGCTGTTGCGTGATGGTCGTTGCAGCGGTCGCCGGCTTCGACACCTCGACCTTGACCGGGTTGGAGAGGAATTGCTCGGTGATGCGCCGGATTTCCGTCGGCATCGTCGCGGTGAAGAATAGCGTCTGGCGGGTGAAGGGGACGAGCTTGCAGATGCGTTCGATGTCCGGGATGAAGCCCATATCGAGCATGCGGTCGGCTTCGTCGATCACCAGCAATTCAACGCCGGTGAGAAGCAGGCGGCCGCGCTCGAAATGGTCGAGCAGCCGGCCGGGCGTTGCGATCAGCACGTCGACGCCGCGCATCAGCTTGGCGTCCTGTTCGTCGAAGGAAACGCCGCCGATAATCAGTGCGACATTCAGCTTCTGGCCGACGCCGTATTTGTCGAAGTTTTCCTGCACCTGGGCTGCGAGTTCGCGCGTCGGTTCGAGGATGAGCGTGCGCGGCATCCGGGCGCGGGCGCGGCCGGTCTCGAGCATCGTGATCATCGGCAGCGTGAAGGCCGCGGTCTTGCCGGTGCCGGTCTGCGCAATGCCGAGCACGTCGCGGCGCGCGAGAACGTGCGGAATGGCTTCGGACTGAATGGGAGTTGGTGTGGTGTAACCGGCAGCCTGCACGGCCGCTAAAACTTTATCGGACAAGCCGAGTTGGGAAAAGGACATAGAACCTCTGAACGGCGCCGCCCACCAATGGGTTCGCGCCGGACCACAAATCATGACATTTTGCGCGAGGGGCGGTCGAATCTGTCTGTCTGACCGTTGCCGGGAACATAGACCCCGGGGGCCGAAAGTCAATGCTCCAGCGGTCGTTAAGTTAAATAAATACAAGCGTTTTTGGCTCTCAAGCGATGACGGGACGATGACATGACGAGTGCTGCCAGCCTGCCGATCCTGCTGATTCCGGGCCTCGGATGTACCGCCCGCCTCTATACCGAGCAGTTGCCCGATTTGTGGACCTGTGGCCCGGTCACGGTCGCCGATCACCGCCGGGCCGACAGCATGGACGCGATTGCGCGCCAGATCCTCGAGACGGCGCCGCCCCGGTTCGCGCTCGCCGGGCTTTCGATGGGCGGCTATATCGCGCTGGCGATCATGCGGATCTCGCCGGAGCGCGTTGCGAAACTGGCGCTGCTCGACACCGGATCGCGCGCCGATACGCCGGAAGCGGCCGAAAAGCGCAAGGCCTCGATCGCACTCGCACAGGCCGGCAAGCTCGACGAGATCAACGCCATGCTGTGGCCCGTGCTGGTCCACAAGGACAGGGTGGGGGATTCCGCGCTTCGGAAGATCGCGGGCGGCATGTTGCTGGCGGCAGGCGCCGACGCCTTCGTACGGCAGCAGACCGCGATCCTGACTCGGCCGGACTCGCGCTCTGGACTTGCCGCGATCAAGTGCCCGACACTGGTGCTGGTCGGCGACGGCGACCAGCTCACGCCACCCGCCTTGTCGGAGGAGATGGCGGGGCTCATCCCGGACAGCAAGCTCGTGGTGATTCCGGATTGCGGCCATCTGTCCACGCTGGAGCGGCCCGAGCCGGTGACGCAGGCGCTGCTGGATTGGTTGAGGAGGTAGGGCCAAGCGTCAGGTTGCGCGGGGACGGAGCGAGCGCGCAATCCATCCGACGATCCGTCCGTCGATCACCAGCAAGGCCGCACCGATCACCAATGCGCCGACTGCCTCGCGCAGGCCCAGTGTTTCGCCGAGCGCAAAATGCGCCAGCACGATCGTGCTGACCGGCATCAGCAGGGTCACCAGCATGACATTGGTGGCGCCGGAACGCGCAAGGATCCGGTAGAAAACGAGATAGGCGATGCTGGTTGCGAAGATGCCAAGGCCGACAAGCGAGAGCCAGACCGGCGCGCTCGGCATGGAGAAGGTCCAGGGACGGTCGATCGCGATCATCATCACCAGCAAGATCGCGCTCGACGACACGGTCTGACAAAACGCCGACGTCAGCGGCGGGACGCCCTTCATCCTGCGGCGGCCCCACAGCGCCGAGAATCCGTAGGACAGCGCGCCGCCGAGGCAGAGCAGGATGCCGATGGTCTGCGCCGACGATACGTCCAGACCGGCGCCGCGCAGGATCGCGACTCCGGCGAACCCCATCAACACGCCGGCGACCTTGTGTCCCGTCAGCCTTTCCTCGCCGAAGGCCGATGTCACCATCACCGTGAACAACGGCGTGGTCGCATTGATGACCGATGCCAGCCCGCTTGTGATGTATGTTTGTCCGGCCGCGACCAGTGCGAACGGGATCACGTTGTTGAGCAGGCCCATGACCGCGAAGGGCATCCAGCCGGCGAAGCCGCGCGGCAGCGTCGAACGGAAATACAGCACCAGCGGCAGCAGAAACAGCGCACCGAATGCAACCCGCCCGAACACGACCGTGACCGGCGGCAATTCGCGGAGCGCGAGCCCGGCCATGACGAAGCCGCCGCCCCACAGGAGCGACAGGAAGACCAGCAAAGCGGCGTCGGTCCGGTCGATCTGGCCGGGCTTGTCAGTCATGCGATCGGCTGCCGTTGTCCTGAAGGCAGATGACACCATGCCCGCGTCGTGAGGCAGGCGCCACCCGAATTGCGGGTCGCCTCAAGCGGGACTGCTATCAAGAGCAGATCAGCGCGCCTTGGTGCGCGAGCGCTGGATGCCGAGCGCGACGATGCGCCGGACCATTTCGGAATAAGTCATCCCGTCATAGGCCGCGGCTTCGGCGAAGACTTCATGCCGGGCGATCTCGGGGTTCGGATTGGCTTCCAGAAAATAGGGAATGCCGTCGGCCGACAGGCGGAAATCGACGCGGGCATAGCCGTCGAGTTCGAGCGTGCGGCAGATGCGCCGCGTCAGATTCTGGATGCGCTTGTAGATCTCCGGCGGCAGATCCGCGGCCGGGCCCTGCAGGATGCCGCGCTCTTCCTGGTACTTGACGTCGAACTTCACCTTGGCGGTCGCGATCTTGCTCGCGGCGTCGCCAAAATACAGCTCCCAGATCGGCAGCACGCGCATGCGGTCGTTGCCGATCACGCCGACATATAACTCGCGGCCATCGATATACTGTTCGGCGATTGCCGCAGTGCCGATCTTTTCGTGGATGAAGGTGACGCGTTCCTGCAGCTTGTCGTCGGTGTCGACGATCGATTTCTGCGCAATGCCGAGAGACGCGTCCTCCGACAAACTCTTGACGATCAGCGGAAACGGCAATCGTGGTGGGCGCTGAATCTTCTTGCGCATCGGGAAGACAGCGAATGCCGGAACCGGGATGCGGTGATAATGCAGAAGCTTCTTCGACAGATCCTTGCCGCGCGACAGCATCAAACCGCGCGGATTGCAGCCGGTGTAAGGAATGCGGATCAGTTCGAGATAGCTTGCGACATTCTGGTCGTAGGCCGGTTCGCCGTGAAATTCCTCGAGCAGGTTGAAGACGATGTCCGGCTGGAAGGAATCGATCTCGGCGCGGATCGGTCGCAACTCATGTTGCACGCCGAGCACGCGGACTTCGTGGCGTGCCTTGCGCAACGTATTGACGATGTCATAGCCGGTCTTGAAAGCGAGAATATCCTGCTCGCTGTAACCCTTGATGGAATCGGGTGGCACTTGTTCCGGATGCAGCAGCACCAGAACGCGGGTTTTTTTCATAGAGCGAACCATTGTCGGCGCGACGGACTATACAGCGAGTGCACCGTCTTGGCCGTTAACAACACAGTGAAATCTGTCAGCATCTGACGCTCGGGGCCTGGCGCCCGCAGCTTCAACTCGCGGCAGCGATCGATCATATCATCAAGCAGCGAGTCAAGCGTCAGCTGGTATTCGCCGGTCCAGCGCGCAACGGTCTGCCGAAAATATGAACGGTGCCGGCGAATGAAGGAAGCCGCGGTCGGCGATGTGCGGTGCTTCGGATCGGCCGAGAAGATACGGTGCAGTTCTGGGTCATAAGTGCGCGGCGTGTTCACTGCATAGAACGCCTGCTTCTTACGGTAATGCGCCGCCAGCGTGGTGTCGATCTGGCTGAGCGGATGGACGGCGGCGCCGCGCGGCAATTGCGAGCGCTGGCCCGCGATCTCGTTCATCACTTCATCGACATATTCGAGTTTGCGCAAAGCCGGCCATCCCGCATAGCGCTTCCTCCAGTCCGAACGGGGCTTGAGCCAGACTGCGAAGGTTTCCGCGAAGTCTTCGTCGGGATGGCTTTGCGCATACCAGAGGCGAAGATGTTGCACGTAATTCTTGCTTGCCGGATTGGGACGATAGAAGCGCGGATAATGGGTCGAGGAGCGGCCGAACAATTCCTGCCAGCGGCGGCGGCGCTGCAGCCGGAACGCGTTCTGCACCACGTGTCCGGTCTCGTGGCGGAGAATGCGCATGCATTCGTGGCGCGTGCCGCCTTCCACGTCGATGATCATCTTGCGTTCGAGCCGCATCAGGCGCGGATGCGCAAGGTAGAACGGGATTGCAATACCGGGCGTGGTGTCGGGGCTGAACCACTCGTCCGACAACCACGCATGCGGACGGATGCGCAGGTCGCGTTCTTCAAGCTCCTCCTGCAGGTCGTCGAGGCAACCTTCCAGCCAGGTGTCCTCGACCGTAAGCTTCAGGTCCCTGAGCCTGAGCTTCAGGAGCTTGTCATCCGGCAACGACGCCCATGCGTGTTTTCGGCGCATCTCGCTAGTTGTTCGGTTTGAGATCCAGGGCCTTCGCAATATGCGCGGTCAAGGCCGACTGTTCCTTGATGGTGGCGGCGAGGACATCGGGGCCACCTGTCCGCACCACCTGTCCGGTGGCGAGCAGTTTGTCGGTGATCGCCTTGTCGGAGACGGCCTCGATCACGTCACGCGCGATCTGTTCGCGCAGCGGCAGCGGCATGTCCTTCGGACCGTAAAGTCCTGCGGTGGTCTCGACCGCAAGTCCGCCCCAGCCGAGTTCGTGCACGGTGGGAACGTCCGGCGCAAACGACGCGCGGTCGCGGCTGGTCACCGCGAGGATACGGATCTTGCCGGCTTCGGTGAGCGGACGCACGATCGCGGCCGAGGTCAGCAGAAAGTCGATCTGGTTGCCGGCCAGTGCGGTTGCGGCCTCGACGATATTCTTGAACGGGATTTTCTGGACCTTCAGGCCACGCGTCTTGATGAAATAGTCGAGAGTGAAGTCCGGCACGCCCGGTGCGCCGGTGACATTGAGCTTGCCCGGCCGCGCCATCGCCTCGGCGACGAACTCGCCGAGCGTCTTGATCGGGGAGGAGGCGGGGACGTTGACGGTCAGCACCGTGTCGGTGACCTGCGCGATCGGCGTCATGTCGCGCGCGAAGTCGTAGGTCAGTTTCGCCTGGGTGTAAGGATGCGCCATGAACGAGGCGCTGGATGAATAGAGCAGGGTGTGGTCGTCATTGGCCTGCAGGAAGGCATTGATGGCCAGAAGCCCGTCGGCGCCGGGGCGGTTCTCGATCACCACCGGCTGGCCCCATTTGGCCTGCAGCTTTTCGGCCATCAGGCGGGCGGCGACGTCGGTCGCACTGCCGGCTCCGAAGGGCAGGACGAACTTCACCGTCCGTTGCGGCCAAGCCGGTGTCTGGGCTTTGGCCGGGACCAGGCCGGCCAGCACCGGCAGCGCGAGCCACAGCGCGGTGAGGACGACACCGGCGACGCGCTGTACCCCACTCGATCCCGCCAGCATGTCATTCCTCCCGCCTTCGTGACTTCACATGATCACGTTGCCATTGATAGCTGCGATTCCGCACGGTCACAATTCTTGCGGTGCGGGGTGGTCCGGTTCGGAAATTGAACCCGGCCCGCGGTTCGTGCGACAATGGCTGACCGGCACGGCCGGAACCGGAAGGCCTGCGTTCCGTCGGGGAGCTGAGATGACGAAACGGATCGTTTTTCTTGCCGCCATCTGCCTGACGCTCGGGCTCTCGCCGTCGCCCGCCGCCGCCCAGAAACGGGTCGCGCTGGTGATCGGCAACGACAGCTATCAGCATGTCACGCCGCTGCGGAAGGCGGCCAACGATGCCGACCGGATGGCAAAGACCCTGAAGGGCCTGGGCTTCGAGGTGATCGCTGCGACCAATCAGGACCGTCGCGGCATGAGCAACAGCCTGTCCGCCTTCGAGCGCGCGCTTGGCCCGGGCGACACCGCGTTCTTTTTCTTCGCGGGCCATGGCTTCCAGATCAAGGGCGAGAATTACTTGCTGCCGACCGACGTGCCGCTCGCTCTCGCGGGCGAGGAGGAGAAGGTCCACGAGAACTCGTTCCTCGCGCGCCGGATCATGGAGCGGGTCAAGAGCAAGGGCGCCCGCACCACGGTGGTGGTGCTGGATGCCTGCCGCAACAATCCGTTCGAGCGGGCCGGGACCCGCAGCGTCGGTGGCGCCGGTGGGCTTGCCGCGATGAGCGAAGAGGGCGCGTTCGTCATCTATTCGGCGTCGGAGAACCAGACCGCGCTCGATTACGTGTCGGACGACGACAAGGATCCGAATTCGGTCTTCACCCGTTTCTTCGTCAAGGAACTGGAGACGCCAGGCCTGTCGCTGGTGCAGGTTGCCAAGCGCACCCAGGCGAGCGTCACGGCGCTGGCGCGGAAAGTGAAGCATAACCAGCGGCCGGCCTATTACGACGAGATCGTCGGCGACGTGGTGCTGAACGGCACGCTCGACCCGGCCAAGGCCAAGGAGACCATCCCGCAGCAGGTCGCGGCGGTGACGCCGGTGCAACCCTCACCCTTGCCGCAGCGGAGCGAGCCGGAACAGCTCAACGCGCCGCTGGCGAGCTTCATGCGCCACAATGGCGGCTGGTCGGTGACGCTGTCCTTCGCCGATCCGGTGACCGCGATTTCCTGGCGGTTCGGGGAGAGCGGCAATTTCAGGGAGACCGGGCATCTCAACACGCTCGATCCGCGGACCCGCAAGCGCATGCCCAATCCGTCGATCCAGCTCGATGCCGATACGCCCGAGGGCACGCTTTATGTCCGTTACGCCGATGCCCGCGGCGAATGGGCGGAGCCGTTCCCGGTCAAATTCGATCCGGGAGGCGCGCTTGAGCGCAGCCAGCGCGAGATCCTGGAAATGACGTCGGGGAGCTGGCTGTCGTTCCGGCAGTTCAACGGCCTGATGGTCTATTACACCCACCTGGTCTCTTATCGCTGTGGCATCCGCGAGGTGAAGATCGGCATCGATTCCACCGTGCCGGACCAGAAGCTGGCGATGCCGCCCTGCGACCCGCGTAATCCCTCGGCGATCCCGTCCAGCGCGCAGCCCTACATGAAGCTGCCGCCAAACACCAAGGTGATGTCGGTGGAATTGACGTATCGCGACGGTACCACGTCGGAGGTCAAGACGTTCCGCGCCGATCCGCGCAACAACCGCTGAGAACTCGGTCGTCCCCGCGCAGGCGCGGACGACGTCGAATCTGCCGGCGTCGATCATGCTATTGCTTCCGGAAAAATGACCTTTGCCGCGGGGGCGAACCCGCGCTAACACCCGCGCATCATTTTTGTAAGGAACGGCGCGGCTATGCGGACCAAGGTTGGAATCATCGGTGCGGGGCCCGCCGGCCTGATGCTGTCGCATCTCCTGCATCTGCAGGGCGTCGACTCGATCGTGATCGAGAACCGCAGCCGCGACTATATCGAGCAGCGCATCCGCGCCGGCCTGATCGAGCAATGGGCCACCGACATGCTGACCGAGACCGGTGTCGGCGAGCGGATGGCGCGCGAGGCGATGTTCCATGACGGGAACTACCTCTGCGTCAACGGCGAGGCCCACCACCTGAATTTCCGCAAGCTGGTCGGCAAGGGCATCACCATCTACGGGCAGCAGGAGGTGGTGAAGGATCTGGTGGCTCGGCGGCTCGCCGATGGCGGACAGATCCTGTTCGAGGTCGAGGACACCGCGATCCACGATTTCGGCACCGACAACCCGTCGATCACCTTCCGCCACGATGGGAAGGATCAGCGCATCGATTGCGATTTCATCGCCGGCTGCGACGGCTTCCACGGCATCTGCCGCCCCGGTTTTCCGGCCGGCGAACTGACATTCTACGATCGCGAATATCCATTCGGCTGGCTCGGCATTCTGTCGGAATCGCCGCCGCCCGATGACGAACTGATGTACGCCTATCACGATCGCGGCTTTGCGCTTTACACGATGCGCTCGCCGACACTGGCGCGGCTCTACATCCAGGTCGCCTATGACGAAGACGTCAACAACTGGCCGGACGACCGCATCTGGGAAGAACTGCACCTCCGCCTCGGCGGCACGCGCAAGCTGCAGGAAGGCAAGATCCTGCAGAAGGGCGTGACATCGATGCGCAGCTTCGTCTGCGAGCCGATGCAGACCGGCCGGCTGTTCCTCGCAGGCGACTCCGCACATATCGTGCCGCCGACCGGCGCGAAGGGGATGAACCTCGCGCTCGCCGATGTGCGCATGCTCGCGCGCGCGCTGGATGCCTTCTACAAGAAGAACGACAACGATTTGCTGGCTGGTTACTCGCGGACCTGTCTTGAGCGGGTCTGGAAGGCGCAGCGCTTTTCCTGGTGGATGACGCAGATTTTCCACGTCTTCCCCGACGAAGTGCCGTTCGATCGCCGTCGTCAGCTTGCGGAACTCGATTACATCGCGCACTCGACCGCGGCCCAGACCTCGCTCGCCGAACAATATACCGGCCTGCCCATCGTGTGACGGTGGGCCGCTCCGCCGTGGCGGAACTTGCGCGGTCGACAGTCGCAACGCTATGGTGAGATTCGAAAGGCCGCCCGGCATTCCCGCCGGAGACAAGGCCGCAAACGGGAGGTTCGCATGACAACAGGGTGGGGCCTTCGGGCGTCGCTTGGGATCATGGCGCTTGCGTTTTCCGCGGGGATCGCACCTGCGCAGGATCCGGCGGCATCGTTTCCAACCAAGCCTATCCGCATGGTGGTCGGATTCGCCGCAGGCGGCGGCAACGACATTTTCGCACGGCTGATCCAGAGCGAATTGCAGAAGCGCACCGGTTGGACCGTGGTGGTCGAGAACAAGCCGGGAGCCGGCGGCCGCACGGCGGCCGAGTTTGTGGCGCGCGAACCCGCCGACGGTTATACCATCCTGGTCGGCGCCAGCGGCGCGATGGCGATCGGTCCGCTGATTTATAAGACCGACTACGACACGTTGAAAAGCTTCACGCCGGTCACCATGATCGGCGACTTCCCGCTATTCCTTGCGGTCTCTGCCGAGAATCCGGCGAAGACGGCCAAGGAACTGGTCGAATGGACCAAGACCAATTCCGGCCAGGCGAATTACGCGACATCGTCGCCCGCCTTCACGCTGCCGTCCGAATTGTTCAAGATGAAGTCGGGCGCCAACGGCACCGCCATTCCCTACAAGAGCTCGGGCGAATCCATTCTGGCGGTGATCGCCGGCAACGCCGCGATGACGATCGTCGATCCGCCGCCGATGGTGCCGCAGGTGAAGGGTGGCAAGCTGAAGGCGCTGGCGGTCCTTGCAAAAGAGCGGTTTCCCGATCTTCCGGATGTGCCGACAATGACCGAGGCAGGCTTCCCCGACGTCAATGTCAGTCTGTGGAGCGGGTTCTTCGTGCCGGCCGCCACCCCGAAGCCGATCGTCGAGAAGCTGCACAAGGAACTGAGTGCGGTCATCACGCAAGGCGAAGCGCGCGACAAGCTGCGTGCAATGGCCGTCCGGACGACGGGGACGGGTACGGCGGAATTCTCCAAGATCATTGCCGACGAACAGAAGCTGTGGGCCGACGTGATCAAGGCCGGCAATCTGAAATTCGGCAATTAGGCAGACAACGAAAAGGGCGGTGCCGGGATAACGGCAAGAAAAGAAAGTGCCGCTAACACTGACGCGGGCGAGCAATCGCCCGCGTTTTTTATTGAGACTGCGCTGAAACGCCGCCGCCGCTCGCCGCGAGCTGCAACAACGCGGCGATCGCATGTTCGGTGGCCGCGAGATGCGCGTCCATGACCTGTGTCGCGTGCGCCGGATCGCGCGACAGGACCGCGTCCATGATCGCGCGGTGATCGCCGACCGCATCGCGCACCTTGGCAGCGGTCTCCTTGCGCCGCAGCAGACGCAGCTTGCGATAGCGTTCGGAATGGTCGGTCAGCGTGGTCCAGAAGCGCAGTCGCCACGGCGATCCGCAGGCGGACACCAGCGCGAAATGGAAATTGCGATGCCGCACCTCCCACAGTTCGGCCGCCTTGCGGTCGCTGGCACCCTTCGGCAGCGAGGTTCGCGCAAGCTGAGTCATCGCGTCGGCGATGCGTTGCACCCACTCCGCGTCGCCGCGTTCGATCGCCTGCGTCAGGCAACTGCGCTCAAGTTCGCGTCGCGCCGACATCAGGTCATGCCATTCTTCCGGTGAGACGCCGCGTGCACGAAAACCGCGCTGCGACTCTCCCTGCACCAGCCCGTCGACCGCGAGCCGCATCAAGGCTTCGCGTATCGGGGTCAGTCCAAGTGCGTGGCGCTGCTGCAAGATCTGCGGCCGCAAGCGTTCGTTCGGCAGCCATTCGCCATTCAGAAGCTCGCGCCGCAACACCAGATAGGCGCGCTCGGCTTCGGAGCGCGGCTCGACAGCGAATGGGAGCATCGGGTCCTGCATCTGCGGCCGTTCCGGATTCGGGTTTGACAGAATTTATAAATCTTGCTCCACTCGATTTTATAAATTCTGGATCACCCGATGGCAACAGGGGCCGATGCCGTGAACTGGTCGCTGGCAACCGTGATGCTCGACGCACCTGTCGGCTGCATCGAAGTCGATGGCGCGCTGTATCGGCTCGAGCCGTCGCTGGCCCGTGTTGGCCTCACCGGCGTGGCGGCCGTGATCGATCTGTTTCCCGACTGGGAGCGTTCACGCGCGGCGCTCGATCGCGCCGCCAAACAGGTGAGCGCCGAAGACCGCGTCGCTGCGGGCGCGCCGCGGCTCGCGCCGCTGCTCTATCCCGGCAAGGTGCTGTGCGCGGGCGCCAATTATTACGATCACATCAAGGAGATGGGCGTTCCCGATACGCGCAAGGAAGCGCAGCGGCTGTTCTTCTTCTTCAAGCCGTCGCGTAACGCGGTGGTGGGCGAGGGCGCGACCGTGCATATGCCGATCGGGACCAAGGCGTTCGATTGGGAGGTCGAACTGGCCGCCGTGATCGGCCGCAAGGCGCGAGCGGTGAAGGCTGCCGATGCGCTGTCGTATGTCGCGGGATACACCGTCGCCATCGATTTCTCCGCCCGCGACCATAACCGCGCGCCGGAGACCTTCTACAAGCTCGACTGGGTTGCGGGAAAAGCGCACGACACCTGCGGCCCGATGGGTCCGCGCTTCGTTCCCGCTTCCGCCATCGCCGACCCACAGAACATCGGTCTGACGCTTTCGGTGAACGGCGAGGTCAAGCAGGACGGCCGCACCACCGACATGATCTTCTCGATCGCCGAGCAGATCGAAATTCTCTCGGCGATCATGACGCTCGATCCGGGCGACGTGGTGATGACCGGCACGCCGGCCGGGGTCGGCGCGCCGAAACAGACATTCCTTTCGGTCGGGGACCGCGTCGACGCGCAGATCGAGGGTATCGGCAAGCTATCGGTGACGATTCAGGAGCCGCTGATCGGGTGAACGGCGCAACACAGGGGAGTGTCGACATGATCACCAGACGGACCATGATAGCGGCTGCTGCCGCGTTTACGCTTTCGATGCCGGGCCTGGCGTTCGCGCAGAGCCAACCGATCCAGTTCCGGATCTCTACCGCAGGCGCCGAACAGGATTGGCTGGCGCGCTCTCTCTACCAGTTCAAGGAAAACGTGGAAAAGGATCTGCCTGGGCAGATCGCCGTCTCCGTGCATCCGAATTCCTCGCTGTTCCGGCAGGGCACCGAATTGCCGGCGATCCAGCGCGGCAATCTCGAAATGAGCACGATGACGACGTTCGAGATCGAGCAGCAGCTTCCAGAATACGGCGTCTTTTCGGGCGGGTACGTGTTCCGCGACTACGATCATATGCGCAAGGTCATGGATGGCCCGATCGGCAAGGAATACATCGCCGCGGTCGCATCGAAGATGGGAATCCAGATCATCGATTTCATCTATCTCGGCACGCGACAGGTCAACCTGCGGCAATTCCGCGAGGTGAAGACTCCGGCCGATCTCGCCGGGGTCAAGCTGCGCATGCCCGCCGGCGGCAACTGGAACGCCATCGGTCGCGGCCTCGGCGTCACGCCGACACCGATGGCGATGCCGGAAGTCTATCTCGCGATGAAGAGCGGGGCGATCGACGGGCAGGAAAATCCGATCGCGCTTGCGCGCTACAACAATCTCCACGAAGTCTCCCAGCAATTCGTGATGACCAACCATCTGGTCCAGCCGGTCGCCTTCGCGATCGCCAAACCGGTCTGGGACAAGCTGACCCCGGCGCAGCAGGACGTGATGCGCAAGCACGCGCGCACTGCCGCCGAGTTCAACGACAAGGGCCGGCGGCAGGACGAGGTTGAAATCATCGAGTTCTTCAAGAAGGCCGGATTGAAGATTACCGAACCCGATCTCGCTGCCTTCAAGGCCTCGGTCGACAAGCATTATGCGGATGCCGGGTTGTCGCAGAAGTGGCAGCCGGGCCTGCTGCAACGCATCGCCGACACGAAGTAGGCGGCGTGTCCGCCCGGTTCGAAACCTTCGTCACCCGCTTCCGCACTGTCGCGGAGTGGGTGACGACGGCGATGTTCTTCGCGATCTTCGCGATCTATCTCGCGGGCATCGCCGCCCGTTACCTGTTCTCCGCGCCGATCGCCTGGTCCGATGAACTCGCAATGATCGTGTTCATCTGGTGCATGTTCCTGACCGATGCCTTCGTCAACCGCGACAGCGATCATGTTGGCTTCGACATTCTTTGGGAAAGGCTCGGTCCGGGCGGACGCCGCGTCACCGGCTTGCTGCAGACCGGGCTGTTCGGGATCCTCTTCGCACTCGCATTCCCAACCATCGTCGATTACGTGATGTTCCTGTGGCGGGAGCAGACCGCGGCGCTGCAATGGCGGCTGGACGTCGTCTATGCATGTTTCGTCATCTATTTTGCGATGATGATCGCCAGGCTTGCGGCCAAGTTCATCACCCTTGCGGGGCCGGGCTGGCGCAGCGCTGTCGAGGATGAAGTGCCCGCCACATCAGATGTGGTCGGCTGAGATGGCGACAGTCCAGCGATGACCGCACGATGAGCTGGCCCTTCATCTCGTTGCTGAGTGTATTCGTGGTCGCCGCCGCCCTGAGGCTGTCGATCGTCTTGTCGATGTTTGCGGCCGGCATCGTCTATCTGTGGGCCAGCAAGCAGGACATCGGCCTTCTGGTCGACCAGACTCTCAACAGCACCATCACGCTCAATATTCTGCTCGCCATTCCTCTGTTCATCCTGACCGCGAACATCATGAACGCCTCGACGATTTCCGAGCGGTTGTGGTCGTTCGCCAATGCCGTGGTCGGCCGGCTGCCGGGCGGACACGGTCATGTCACGGTGCTGACCAATCTCATCATGTCGTCGATGACCGGCTCCGCGGCGTCCGACGCGGCGGGCGCCGGCATGGTTGCGATCCGCATGATGCGAAAGCAGGGGCATTATCCGGGCGGGCTGGCCGTGGCGGTTGCCGCGGCCTCGTCGCTGCTGGGCCCGCTGATCCCGCCATCGATCCCGATGGTGCTGTACGCGCTGATTTCTGGCGCCTCGGTCGGCGCACTGTTTCTGGCCGGCATCGTCCCCGGGCTGCTGATGGCGCTGTCGATTTCGATCCTGATCCTGCTGATCGCGAAGCGGCGCAATCTGCCGCGCGGCGAGCCGGTGCCGCTGCGGCTGTTGCCGGAAGCGTTCGGCCGCGCCGTCGTGCCGCTGACTTTGCCGGCGGTCCTGCTCGGCGGAATCTGGGGCGGCGTCTTTACTCCGACCGAGGCGGCCGCCGCGGCAGCATTCTGGGCGATCATGATCGGCGCCGTCTGGTACCGGACGCTCTCCCTGGCGGGATTGTACGAGGCGTTCCGCGAATCGTCGCGCCAATCCTCGGTGGTGATGCTGCTGCTGATCTCGTCGTTCATCGTGAACTATGCCATCACCAATGAAGGGCTCGGCGAAGGCCTGTCGCGATGGATCGCGGCGCTGAACTTGTCGCCGTTTGAGTTCCTGCTGCTGGTCAACGTGATGTTTCTCTTGTTGGGCACGGTGCTCGACGCCGCGGTCATGCTGCTGGTGTTCGTCCCGGTGCTGCTGCCGACGGTGAAGGCGCTCGGCATCGACCTGGTTCACTTCGGGGTGGTGGTGATCGTCAATTTCATGATTGCGATCATCTCGCCGCCCTACGGACTGATCCTGTTCGTGCTGTCGTCGCTGACCAAGGTGCCGATGCGCCAGATCAATCGGGAGATCTGGCTGTTCATCCTGCCGCTGGCGATCGTGCTGCTGCTGCTGATCGCGTTTCCGCAGATCACATTGTTCGTGCCGCAGCTATTCGGACTGATCGGCTAAACTAGACGTCCAGCAAATCCTCGCTTGCGAATTCGGCCTTCTCCTGAATGAAGGCGAAGCGCGCTTCCGGCTTGGTACCCATCAGCTGGTCGACCGATTTCGCCGTGGCGGCGCGGGCTGCGTCTTCGAGCCTGACCCGCAGGAGCGTGCGCTTCTTCGGATCCATCGTCGTTTCCTTGAGCTGGGTGGCCATCATCTCGCCCAGGCCCTTGAACCGGCCGATCTCGACCTTGGCGTTGGCGTGGAATTCCTTCTTGAGCAGTTCGTCCCTGTGCTTCTCGTCGCGCGCATAGAAGGTTTTGCCGCTATGCGAAAGACGGTAGAGCGGGGGCACCGCGAGATAGAGGTGGCCGTCGTCGATCAGCTTCGGCATCTGCCGGTAGAAAAAGGTGATCAGCAGTGACGCGATATGCGCGCCGTCAACGTCGGCGTCGGTCATCACGATGATCTTGTCGTAGCGCAGATCCTGCTCGCGGTAATGGCTGCCGTAGCCGCAGCCGAGCGCCTGGATCAGATCGGCAAGCTGCTGGTTCTGGGCGAGCTTGTCCTTGCCGGCGGAGGCGACGTTGAGGATCTTGCCGCGCAGCGGCAGTACCGCCTGCGACGCGCGGTCGCGCGCCTGCTTCGCCGAGCCGCCGGCGCTGTCGCCCTCGACGATGAAGAGTTCGGAGCCTTGCGCCGCGGTATTGGTGCAGTCGGCAAGCTTGCCGGGGAGCCGAAGCTTGCGCACCGCGCTCTTGCGCGAGACTTCCTTTTCCTGCCGCCGCCGCAAGCGTTCGTCGGCGCGCTCGATCACGAAGTCCAGGAGCTTGTTGGCCTGGGTCGGATTGCCGGCGAGCCAGTGATCGAACGGATCGCGGATCGCCTGTTCGACGACGCGTGCGGCTTCCGGGGTCGCCAGCCGGTCCTTGGTCTGTCCCTGGAATTCCGGCTCGCGGATGAAGACCGAAATCATGGCGCAGGCACCGGCCATGACGTCGTCGGCGGTGATTACGGCCGCGCGCTTTTCCTGGTTGGTGCGGGCGGCGTGATCGCGCAGTCCCTTGAAAAGAGCGGTGCGAAGTCCGCTTTCGTGGGTACCGCCGTCGCGCGTCGGGATCGTGTTGCAATAGGAGGAGACGAAGGGGTCGATGTCCGCCACAAAGGCGATGGCCCATTCCGCCGAACCGTGCCCGGCCTTCTTTTCCGAGCCGCCGGCGAAGATGTCCGGATGAACCCGGGTCGCGCTCTCGATCGAAGCTGACAGGTAGTCTTGCAATCCGCCCGGGAAATGCAGCACGGCTTCCGCCGGTGTGTCGTCCTTGATCAACGACGGATCGCAGGACCAGCGAATCTCGACGCCGCCGAACAGATAGGCCTTGGCGCGTGTCATTCTGAACAGCCGCGCCGGATCGAACTTCGCCTTGTCGCCGAAAATCTGCGGATCGGGTTTGAAGCGTATGCTGGTACCGCGCCGGTTATTGACCTTGCCCAGCTTCTCGAGCGCGCCTTTTGGGATGCCGCGGGCGAAGGTCATCTTGTAGAGCTGCTGGCCGCGCGCGACCTCCACCTCCATCTTTTCCGACAAGGCGTTCACCACCGACACGCCCACGCCGTGCAGGCCGCCCGAGGTCTCGTAGACCTGCGAGTCGAACTTTCCGCCCGCATGGAGCGTGCACATGATGACTTCGAGGGCGGACTTTTTCGGGAATTTCGGGTGCGGGTCCACCGGAATACCGCGCCCGTTATCGGTGATCTGAAGCCAGCCGTCTGCGCGAAGCTGCACCTCGATGAAGGTGGCATGGCCCGCCAGCGCCTCATCCATCGAATTGTCGATCACCTCGGCGAAGAGGTGGTGCAGCGCCTTTTCGTCGGTGCCGCCGATATACATGCCGGGGCGGCGGCGAACCGGCTCGAGCCCCTCCAGAACCTCGATATGGTGCGCGGTGTAGCCGCTTTCGGCGCCGCCTCGCGCGACACTGCCGCGGGCAGCCCCGCGCTTGCGCGCCGCCGGCGACGCCTCGAACAGATCACCGGATTTCTGGGCCTTTTTGTCCGTCTGGCCGGGCTTGTTCACGGTTCGGACGGGCTTGTTCATTTTTGCCATGCGGTTCTTGCAATCCGGGCTGGGTGCGATTCGGAGTGCGCCCACTATGCCACGCGCATGGCAAATCCTTGATAGCGCCAGTGCCCGTTCATAATTTTACCGCGCGCCCGCTGGAACATTGGGAAGCGTCGGGCTAGACCATGGCCCCCGCCGGGTGTTTCACCGAAGTGATGCAAGAATACTCCCAGATCGTCATCGAATTCGTGCGCCAGAATCACTGGTGGGCATTGCCGATCGTATTCGTGCTCGCTTTCGGCGAGTCGCTGGCCTTTCTCTCCCTCTTCATCCCGGCCTGGGCGCTGCTGGTGGCGATCGGGGCGCTGATCAACGCTTCCGGACTGGTGTTCTGGCCGATCTGGCTCGCCGCGGCCGCGGGTGCGGCCGTCGGGGATTGGGTTTCCTACTGGTTCGGATTTCATTTCAAGGATCGCATCGCCCATATGTGGCCGCTGTCGCGACATCCCGACATGCTGCCGCGCGGGCATGCCTTTATGGAGAAATGGGGCATTCCCGGCATTTTCATCGGCCGCTTTTTCGGCCCGCTCCGCGCGACCGTGCCGCTGATCGCCGGTATCCTGGAAATGGATTACTGGAAGTTCCAGATCGCCAATGTGGTGTCGGCGATGCTGTGGGCCTATGTGCTGCTCGCTTTCGGCGATTACGGGATGGGAATTGCCAAATGGTTCGGTCTGACCGGCTCATGGTTCCAGTGAATGGGGCGCGCTGAACCGATGACCGTCCGCACCTTCCGCCATCCGATCGGAGCGGCCGAACGCAAGGCGCGGCATGTCTACGACACCGTCATGCGTTCACTCGGTCGTGTGCCATATGTCGCACGCGCGCAAGGCGCTCGCTTTGTTGTCGACACCACCGATCTGATCGACCGTGAGCTCGCGATCAATGCGATCTGGGAAGCTGAGCAGCTCGAGGATTTCGCGACGATCTGCCGGACGCGGAATGTCGATCGCTTTCTTGATATCGGCGCCAATGCCGGCGTCTATTCGATCATGCTGGCGGCGAAGGGACTGGGCGGGGAGATCACAGCCTTCGAGCCGGATCCGGGAAACCGGGCGCGGCTTGTTGCCAACATCGCCGCCAATGGCATGCAGGATCGTATCCGTGTCGTGCCCTATGCGGTCGGCGACAAGGCGTCGACGGTCACGCTTATGGAAGCCGGCAGCCATAACCGCGGTGAATCCTGGATCGCACATCCGGACAAGCCGCCGGAAGAGGCGCCCGGGGTCGCCAGTCACGAGGTCCGGCAGATCCGCTTCGATGACGAATTCGCCATCGCCGGCGAGACGTTGCTGATCAAGATGGATGTGGAGGGGTCGGAGTTTCACGCCCTGGCCGGCATGGAGCGGACGCTGCGCGACAATCTCTGCTATCTTCAGGTCGAGTTGTATTCGGACCGTTTTGACGAGCTGAAAGCCCTGTTCGCCCGGCTTGGCTATCGCTACCTCAAGACCAGTTATATCGATCACTACTTCACGAATATTCAGGACGTGGCCTGACCCGTCGGCGGCCCGCGCAGCTGCGCTGCCGCCGGGTCGCACAGGACGACGGCAGCGGCGTGGAATATCTCCGACCGGCCGGGGTTCGTCGATCGTTGCAACAATGATCGGGTTTCGGGCCTCTCGCGGCTGGGCTATGGTCGCGGCCGGCGTTCTGAACGGGCAGCAAAAACCGGACAACGAAAACCACGCCGATCCAAGGAGGGATAAGCATGAGTGATGTGACACGCCGTAATGTGATGGCCGTAACGGCCGGTGTTTCTGCCGCCGCCATGTTTGGCGGCATCCCGTTTTCGAGACCGGCTGCTGCCCAGGCGGCGGCGTCTGCGCCGGGCGGACAGGCGCCTGGATGGTACCGCTACAAGGTCGGCGATATCGAAGTCACGGCAGTCACTGACGGGATCAATCGGTTCAAGTTTCCGGACGGCTTCGTCGCCAACGTAAAACGCGACGACGTCAACAAGGCGCTCACAGCCGCCTTCCTCGAACCGGACCAGATGGCGATTCCCTACACGCCGATCGTCGTTCGCAACGGCGGCAAGACCACCGTGATCGACACCGGCACGGGTGAAGCCAGTTTCGAAAGCAGCAAGGGCTCGGCCGGTCAGTTCACCCGTAATCTTGCGGCGGCAGGTATCGACCGCAAGGATGTGTCGACCGTCATCATCTCGCATTTTCATGGCGACCACGTGAACGGGCTGCTGATGCCCGACGGCTCACTGACCTATGCCAATGCCGAAATCCTGGTGCCGGACGCCGAGTACAAGTTCTGGATGGACGATGGCGAAATGAGCAAGGCTGCCGGCAACCAGCGAATGGAGGGCCTGTTCAAGAACAATCGCCGCGTGTTCGGTAACGAGAATGTCAAGAAGCAGGTGAAGCCTTATGCGGCCGGCAAGGAGCTGGTGCCGGGCGTCACCGCGGTGGCGACGCCGGGGCACTCGGTCGGGCACACCTCGCATATGATTTCGTCCGGCGGCAAGAGCGTGTTCGTACAGGCCGATATCACCAACGTGCCGTTCCTGTTCGTGCGCAATCCCGGCTGGCACCTGATGTTCGACCAGATCCCGGATCAGGCCGAAGCGACCCGTCGCAAGACCTACGACATGCTCGCGACCGACCGGACGATGGTGCAGGGTTTCCATTTTCCGTTCCCGGCCGTCGCCTATATCGAGAAGACCGGCAACGGATTCCGCGAGATAGCGGTGCCGTGGAGCCCGACTCTCTAAGGATCGATTACATGCAAGGCCGCCCGCGAGGGCGGCCTTGTTGCTGCTGGGCATCGTTTTTCGGGAGAGGTGGCATGACCGATTTGACGCGACGACATATGTTGGGTGGCGCAGCGGCGCTCTCTATTGCGGGTGGCTTCGACATGCGGCTTGCGCTTGCGCAGAGTCCGCAGGCTGCGGCCGAAGGTGTGCATCGCTTCAAGGTCGGGGATATTGAAATCGTGTCGATCCTCGACGGCGTGCGCAACGTGCCGCTGAAGGCCAGTCCGACCCGGAGCGCGAGCCTTGCCGAGTTTCAGGAGGCGCTGGCGCTGGATGGGTTGTCGCGCGACGAGATCAATTCGGTTTTCCATCCGCTGCTGGTGCGAACCGGCGGGCGCCTTGTGATGATCGACACCGGCAATGGGCCGCGCAGCCTGTCCGCGGGAACAGGACTGACCGCGCAGCGGCTTGCGGCGCTCGGCGTCGATCCGAAACAGATCGAGACGGTGCTGATCTCGCATTTCCACGGCGACCATATCGGCGGGCTGGTCACGATGGAGGGTGCGCCGGCCTTTCCAAATGCCGAGATCAAGGTGCCGCTCGACGAATGGAATTACTGGCTCGACGACGCCAACATGAACAAGGCGGCGGAGGGCTCGAACCTGCGCAATGCACACGGCAATGTGCGGCGCGTATTCGGTGCGATCCCCGGCAAGAACCTGACGAAATATGAAACCGGCAAGGAGGTCGCGCCCGGCATCGTTGCGATGGCGACGCCCGGCCATACGCCGGGACATTCCTCCTTCATCATCGCGTCAGGCCCAGACAAGCTCTTGGTGCAGGCCGACGTGACGTCCGGCATCGCGTCGGTGTTCGTGCGCCACCCGGACTGGTTCGGCGGCGGCGACATGGACGGCCCGACAGCGGTCGCAACCCGGCGCAAGCTGTACGACATGGTGACAGCCGAGAAGATGCTGATGACCGGCTATCACCTGCCATCTCCCGCCGTCGGTCGCCTCGAGAAGAGCGGCGCGGGCTACCGCTTCATGCCGGCGGCCTGACGCAGACACCGATTCACGGTCCGGATGCCCGAGGCCGCCTGGCACATGCGCCAGGCGGTCTCGATTTTCCCCGTGCCTATCTTGCGTTCTGCTTGAGCCAGCCCTGCATCAGCGCGATCTCGCTTTCCTGCGCCTTGATGATTTCCTCGGCCAGTTTGCGGATCTGCGGGTCCTTGCCGAAAGCGAGCACCGTCTTCGCCATGTCGACCGCGCCCTGATGATGCGGGATCATGCCCCGCACGAAGTCGATATCGGCATTACCGGTGAAGGTAATGTCCATGCCCTCGTGCATCTTGGCGTTGATCGCATGGTAGGCGAGGCTCGAGGGGCCGCTGTCGCCTTTCGGCTTGGCGCTGCCGTGCGCGGAATGGTCCGCGGCGGGCGTTTGATGCGAGCCATGACCGTGGTGGTGCTGTTGCGCGAAGGCGAGCGCGGTGCCGAGCGCCAGGGTGCCGGCCGTGAGGCCAACGATGAGTTTCCGTTTCATTATTGTCTCCAAAGCTGGAATGACGCGCGCAGCCGTAACGGCGCGCGGATTGTGGATCTTCGAGGGTCAGCTTCGGACGCGGGGAGGGGGCAGCGCCGGCGGCGTTTGCAGCGGATCGAGTGCCGGTACCGGTGCCGCGGCCATGATCGTGAACAGGATCGGATGGGGCGGACGCGCTATCGCCGACAGCGGCTCGACCGCCATGAAACAGGCGAAGGCATTGCACTGGGCATGTCGCGGCGCGGGCGTCTGGTCGTCATGGCAGTCCGATACGGCATGATGCAGGGCGTGATCGGACGGGGCGGGATGCTGACGCTCCGCAGGTGCCGATGCGTGCGCGGGCGAGAACGTCATGACCGGCCCGTGCATCAGGCTCATCGCTCCGTACAGGAGAACGAAGCTCAGACGCAGAAGGGTCATGGCTGCCATCATATGACGTTCGTACGACAAGGCGGCGGCGACCGGACGCCCGGTGCACCACGGAATTGACCCCAAGACTGCCGCAGCCTATATGGCCGCATCATGACGACTGGAACCATACCTCTGCGCCGCCGCGCGACCGCTTTCGCGGCCGGGCCGGGTTCGTTCGTCTGATCCCAACCTGCCGTGTGCCCTGGAGCCGCGGCGTTTCCTTAAAAATCCCCGCTTTCCAAGGTGCATCCGGCAACTTAAGTACCCGGCGGCGAAATCGGCCGCCTTGCGGAGACTGACATGGCGACAAAAGCGAAGATCGGCATTCTGGGAGCCTCGGGCTATACCGGCTCAGAGCTGGTGCGTCTTCTTATGCGCCATCCGCGCGCCGAGATCGCGCTGCTCACCGCCGACCGGAAGGCCGGGCAGGCGATGCGTGATGTGTTTCCGCAATTCTCGCCATTTGACTTGCCGACGCTCGTTTCCATCGAGGGGCTCGACTGGAAGGCGCAGGCGCTCGATCTTGTGTTCTGCGCGCTGCCGCATGCGACGACGCAGAAGGTGCTGAAGCAATTGCTGGCCGATGCGCCGAACACCAAAGTCGTCGATCTGTCCGCGGATTTCCGGCTCAGCGATGTTTCAGCCTATGCGCGCTGGTATGGGCACGAGCATCACGCGCCGGAGTTGCAGACCGAAGCGGTCTATGGCCTTGCCGAAATCCACAAGCGCGAGATCAGGAAAGCGCGGCTGGTCGCCAATCCCGGCTGCTACACCACCTGCGCCCAGCTGCCGCTGGTGCCGCTCCTGAAGAACAAGGCGATCGAGACCGAGGGCATCGTGATCGATGCCAAGTCCGGTATGACGGGAGCGGGGCGCTCGGCCAAGGAGGCCATGCTGTTCTCGGAAGTGTCGGAAGGTTTCCACGCCTATGGCGTCGGCGGCCACCGACATATGGCCGAGCTCGATCAGGAATTTTCGGCGGCCGCCGGCAAGGAGGTGATCGTCAGCTTCACGCCGCACCTGGTGCCGATGAACCGCGGCATCCTGTCAACGATCTATGTGCAGGGGCGGCGCGGCCGGACTCCGGAAGAACTTCACGAGATACTGTTAAAGTTCTACGAGAAGGCGGATTTCGTCCATGTGCTGCCATTCGGCGAGACGCCGCAGACGCGGCACGTACGCGGATCGAACTGGACCTTCATCGGGGTTGCGAAAGATCGGGTGCCCGGCCGCGCCATCATCGTCTCGGCGCTGGACAATCTGGTGAAGGGTGCGTCGGGCCAGGCGATCCAGAACATGAACCTGATGATGGGCTATCCCGAGACTATGGGCATCGATCAGGTCGCGCTGTTTCCGTGATTGCCTAATAGGCCGAGCGCAGCAGCGATGTGGTTACGACATAAAGACCGGTGGCGATCACGACTGCGGAGAACACATAGGTGAGGGCGCGCTTCTGGCCCGCGAGCTCGCGCGCCAGCATGAGACCGATGATGCCGCCCGCAGTGCCGCCCAGCACGAACAGGCCGGCGATCCGCCATTCGACGAGGCCGGCAAATGCGTAGCTCGTTGCGGTGGTGGCGCCGAACAACGTGACCGACACCAGAGAGGAGCCGACTGCCTCCAGCATCGGCATGGCGGTGGTGCCGATCAGGCCGGGAACGATCAGAAAGCCGCCGCCGATTCCAAAAAAGCCGGACAGAAGTCCGACGCAAAACCCGGTCGCGGCGAGCAGGGGAAGCAGGCGCGGCGCGGTCGCGCGGTCAAGCCTGACGCCAGCATCATCGCCGCCCTTGCGCGGCCGCAGCATCAGCGCGCCGACCACGATCATCAGTGCGCCGAACAATGCCAGCAGCCTCGCGCCATCCATCATCTTGCCGAGCTGCGCCCCGGCCGCGGCTCCGGCAATGCCGGCTAAGGCGAACGCGATCGCGCAGGGCCAACGGACATTGTTTGCACGCGCATGTCCGATCAGGCTGATCCCAGCGCTGGCCGCGACCGCGACCGCACTGGTGCCGATCGCCGCATGCACCGACGGCATGCCGACCACATAGATCAGCAGCGGCACGGCCAGGATCGAGCCCCCACCGCCGATCAGACCGAGCGACAGGCCGACAAGGCTGCCGGAGGCGATGGCGGCGATGGACTGGATCATCTGCTTTCCAAGCAAGGTGAGCGGGTTCAGACGGCAGACGAAGTCGGCTGCCGGTTCCACGGCATCAGAGCGAGCAGATTTGCCATGCCGCAGAATCCGGTGACACCGGCGAAGAGCAGCCCCACGCCGACAAACCCGGCGAGCAGATAGAAGCTGGGCGACACCGTGGCGCCGAGCAGGGTGCCCAGAAGCACGAGACTGCCAGCCCCGATCTGAACCTGACGCATGATCGGAAGCGGCGCCTTGCGATCCACCGTCACGGGGAGGCCGGCCTTCTTCCAGGCCTCGATGCCGCCGTCGAGGAGATAGGTCTCGACCCCCGCCGGGACGGAAGTTGCGAGTTGCGTCGCGTTCTGCATGGTGCGGGCGCCGGAGCGGCAGTGGAAGATCAGCACGTCGTCGCCCGGGCGGGCCGGATGCTCGCGGTCGAGGACCGTCAGCGCGTGATGGCGAGCGCCTTCGATGCGCTCGCGGGCGTGTTCGTCGCGCTCGCGGATGTCGACGAGAACGGCGCCTTCGCGCATGAGTTTGGCGGCGCGTTCGGGAGAGATCGGTTTCACGGCGGTCATGGTCGGTTTCCTTTTGATGTGTCGCTTTGCGTTGGCTCAACGCCGCGATCACGCATCGTGGCAATAAATATCCTTCAGCACCGCGATGACGCGGGCCACGTTCCGGTCGGCGATGCGGTAGTGGATGGTCTGGCCGTCGCGACGGGTGGTGACGAGATTGTCGTCGCGCAGCTTCGCGAGATGCTGCGAGACCGCCGATTGGCCAATCCCCGCCGCGGTGACGATCGCATTGACGGACATTTCGCCCGTGGCGACCAGGCGGCACAGGATGAGCAGGCGGGTCTCGTTGGCGAGCAGCTTTAACAGCTGCGCCGCTTCACCTGCGCGCTGTTCGAGAATGTCCATTGCCAAAACGGCCATCGGTGAGCCTTGGGTTTCGCTTTGTGTATATTACGTATTGCTAAATTAGAATGTATGAATATGTTTGTCAAGGCAGCGATGATTTAAAACCCATCAGGGAGACTTTGGAGCCATGAGAACCATGCCGGACATCAAGGCTTTCTTCGACGAGCCCACCAATACCGTGAGCTATCTCGTGGCCGACCCGCAGACCAAGCAGGCTGCGGTGATCGACCCGGTCCTCGATTACGACCACAAGAGCGGCAAGGCCGACGTGCGCTCGGCTGATGCGATCCTGAAATTCGCCGCCGATCATGGCTTCACCATCGCCTGGGTGCTGGAGACCCACGCGCATGCCGACCATTTGTCAGGGGCGCCCTATATCAAGGCCAAGACCGGCGCCAGGGTCGCCATCGGCGAGCATATCAAGGATGTGCAGCGCATCTTCCGTCCGGTCTTCAATGCCGACGACGTGTCGGGCGACGGCAGCGAATTCGACAAGCTGCTGGCAGATGGCGAGAGCTTGAACATCGGCAATCTCGTGGTTGAGGCGATCTACACGCCGGGCCACACCCCGGCCTGCATGTCCTACAAGATCGCCGACGCGGTGTTCGTGGGCGATACGCTATTCATGCCGGACTATGGCACCGCACGCGCCGATTTCCCCGGCGGCGATGCCCGCACGCTGTACCGGTCGATCCAGAAGCTCCTGGCGCTGCCGCCGGAAACGCGGCTGTTCATGTGCCATGACTACAAGGCGCCGGGCCGTGACAATTATGCGTGGGAAACGACGGTCGGCGAAGAGCGCGCCCGCAACGTGCATGTCGGCAAGGGCGTGAGCGAGGACGACTTCGTCGCCATGCGGCAAAAGCGCGACGCGACGCTGGCTGCGCCGGTCCTGCTGCTGCCGTCGATCCAGGTCAATATCCGCGCCGGCAAGTTTCCGCCGGCGGAGTCGAATGGTGTCCGTTACCTGAAGGTTCCGATCAAGCTGGCCTCGTAACGTCCGGGGGCATGCGCCAACAGCGCATGCCCCTTCCGGTTTCAGACGATACGGAAGATCGCAAGGACCAGAACGGCTTGCGCGAGGAAGCTGACGAAAAAGGCCAGTGTGCGGAAGACCGGCAGACCGGCGCCGTACACGATCGCATGGGCGAGCCGGGACCAGAAATAGACCGCACAGGCAAGCGCCGTGGTCCGGGTCGAGATGTCGAGGGTGTTCAGGATCAGCACCAGCGGGGCGAAGGTCACCAGGTTGTCGACCGCATTGGTGTGCGCGAAATACAGCCGGTGCGCCCAGGGCGATTGCGGCTTGTCCTTGGGCGAGGGATTGTCGAGCGTGCCCCAGAGGCCCCGGACCTTGATGCGGTCGAGCGTGTAGGGGATCCAGATGACCAGCGTCAGGATGCAGGTCATCGTCAGCCAGAACAATTCCTTCGAAAGCTGCCCCGTCATTTCGCCCAGCACGATCGCCTCCATTCGATTCCCGAAACGTCCCTGTTATATCGCGCGGCCGATGCGATGCGATAGCCCGCGCCCGCTTGCGAAAATCCGGCGGAGCAGGAGGGCAGGGTGACGGATGCTGGCCGGGATCTGCGACGTGGCAGACGGTGAGGTCGATCTCGGCGCTCGCGCGCGACGCCGACAGGCCGTCAGGACTTCACTTTGACATAGCTTCCCGGCGCGTCCTCGATCGGGGCGAGCTTGCCGCCGCCCGGCTCGCGGGCAGGCACCGTCTCGTCCGAATGCGACTTGATCCAGGTCAGCCAGTCCGGCCACCACGATCCGGGATGCTCCTTGGCCTTTTTCATCCAGGCCTCGACGTCGGAGCCGGCCGGCTTCGGTCCGGTCCAATACTGGTATTTGTTTTTGGACACCGGATTGACAACGCCAGCGATATGGCCCGAACCCGACATGACGAACCGCACCGGCCCGCCGAAATATCTCGATCCGAGAAACACCGACTTGGCCGGCGCGATATGGTCCTCGCGCGTCGCGAGGTTATAGACCGGCGCTTTCACTTTCTTCAGATCGAGCGCGACATTGGCCACGGTCATCTTTCCCGCGGTCAGCGCGTTGTTGAGATAGCAGTTGCGCAGATAGAAGGAATGATTGGCGGCCGGCATGCGGGTCGCGTCCGAATTCCAGTACAGCAGGTCGAACGGGAAGGGCGTCTTGCCGCGCAGGTAATTGTTGACGATGTAGGGCCAGATCAGGTCGTTCGAACGCAGCATGTTGAAGGCGGTCGCCATTTTCGTGCCTTCGAGATAGCCCTGTTCGCGCATGCGCTGTTCGAGCGTTTCGAGTTGCTCCTCGTCGACGAACACTTTGAGATCGCCGGCATGGCGGAAATCGACCTGTGTCGCAAAGAAGGTCGCCGACTTGATGCGGGTATCCTGCTGGGCCGCCATATAGGCCAGCGTGACCGCCAGTAGCGTGCCGCCGACGCAATAGCCGGCCGCGTGCACTTCTTTTTCGCCGGTGACCTGCTCGATGACGTCCAGCGCCGTCAGCGGACCTTCGCGCATGTATTCGGCGAAACCCTTCTGTGCGAGCCGTGCGTCAGGATTGACCCAGGAAATCACGAAGACGGTGAGGCCCTGATCGACGCACCATTTGATGTAGGACTTCTCCGGCGTGAGATCGAGAATGTAGAATTTGTTGATCCAGGGCGGCACGATGAGGAATGGCGTCTTCAAGACGCTTTCCGTTGACGGCGCGTACTGGATGAGCTGCATCAGCTCGTTCTGGAAAATCACCTTGCCAGGCGTCAGCGCGAGATTACGCCCGACTTCGAACATTCTCGGGTCGGACTGGCGGATCTTGAAATTGCCCCGCTCGTCGATGTCCTCGCTCAGCATGGTCATGCCGCGCACGAGATTCTCGGCATTGGACGACAATGTCTCGCGCAGCAATTCCGGATTGGTCAGGAGGAAATTGGACGGCGAGATCGCGTTCGCGATCTGACGGATATAGAACTCGGCTTTCTGCCGGGTGTGAGGGTCGAGCGATTGCGCCTCGGCGACCAGTTGCTCCGCCCAATGAGTCGACAGCAGATAGAGTTGCTTGAGGAAATCGAAGAACTGGTTGCTCGACCATTCCGGATCGGAGAACCGCTTGTCCTTGGGATCGGCGGCGGCCACCGGCGCGGCGTCCTGTCCGGCCATCCGTTTGACCGCGCTGCCCCAGAGCTCGAGATAGGCGCTGCCAAGCCGGCGTTGTAATTCGACGGCGCGCTGCGGGTCGGACAGCCAGTATTCCAGAACCTGCCCGAGAGTCTTGACCGCGTCCCTGACCTGATCGGGGAAGTCGATCGTGGCCGCACCTTGTTCGCGCGGCTTCATGTAGGCTGCGAGCGCCTTGCCGCCCTGTTCGACCATGCGCGCAACGTTGAAAGCGAGGCGTTCGATATCGACGCTCCCCACTTCGGCGACCGCGACCGGCCGATCCGGCAGTTTGTTCATCGCCTCGCTCAAACGTTTCCCTCAGGGCCAGATGGCGCCCGCATTCTCCGCCTGCAAGGTGACCATCGTTGGACGGTGCCTGAGATGGCTTGGGCGTTAACCGCCGATTCTTTCATCCTTGCTTTCGTCATATTAGACCGATACTCGCGCAAATTCCCCTCGGAACAATGCCCGCAGATGCCAAATCGACGCACGCATGGCCGCAGGAATGGGCGGATGAATGCTTCTCCAATGCCCGCATATGCTGCGCTTGCACGACTTGTGCCGCGGCGCGGGGTCGGCCGACCCGGTTTGGGCCGGGCCGTGCTGTCGCTGGTGGCGTTGGCGGTGTTGGTATCGGGCTGCTCGACGGCCCAGATTGACAGCATCCCGCAGGCAATAGGGGGATTGCCGGCGGGCGCGCCCGCCCGTCCAGCCCAAGCACCCGACTTTCCGGCGGTGCATGACATGCCGCCGCCGCGGCCGGCGGTCCTTGATGCAGAGCAGCAAAAAAAACTCGAGGCCGACCTGATCGCTGTTCGCAACCGGCAGCCCAACCAGCAGAAGAACATCGCGCGGGAAAAGGCGAAGGCGGAAAAGGCTGCGAAAGCCAAGGCTGCGCAGGAAAACAAGGCCAAGTCCGGCCGGGGGAAGAAGAAGTCACCGAGCGGCGAGGTGGCCGGACAACCCTCATCCCAGGGCGTGGCGACCGGCCAGGCGCCTGCGGGTACGCCTCCCTGGCCATTGCCTTCCCAGACCACTGGCGGAAGCCCGCGCCCGTGATAAAAGCGTGGCATTCGCCGGCCAATTGAATCGACCGAAATTCCCTGACACCGGCTCAGGGAGGCCTGCGGGCCGCGAGAGAGCTTTGCGCCAAGGACACGTTTCCATGGAAGAATTTTACCGAGTCCGCCGTCTGCCCCCGTATGTGTTCGAGCAGGTCAACCGCGCCAAGGCCGCCGCTCGTAACGCCGGGGCCGATATCGTCGATCTCGGGATGGGCAACCCGGACCTGCCGGCGCCCGCGCATGTCATCGACAAGCTGAAGGAAACCCTGGGCAAGCCGCGGACCGACCGCTATTCGGCCTCGAAGGGGATTGCGGGGCTGCGGCGCGCGCAGGCCGGCTATTACGCGCGCCGTTTCGGCGTGAAGCTCAATCCCGATACGCAGATCGTTGCCACGCTTGGCTCCAAGGAAGGCTTCGCCAACGTCGCGCAGGCGATCACGTCGCCCGGCGACGTGGTGCTGGTGCCCAATCCGAGCTACCCGATCCACGCCTTCGGCTTCCTGATGGCGGGTGGCGTCATCCGATCGGTGCCGGCGGAGCCCAATCCGGATTTCTTCGCGGCCTTGGAACGCGCGCTGCAGCATTCGATCCCGAAGCCGATTGCGGTGATCGCCTGCTATCCGGCCAATCCCACGGCTTGCGTGGCAAGCCTCGATTTCTATCGCGATCTCGTCGCCTTCGCGAAAAAGCACGAGATCATCATCCTGTCCGATCTGGCTTACGCCGAGGTCTATTTCGACAACAACCCGCCGCCGTCGGTGCTGCAGGTGCCGGGCGCGATGGACGTGACGGTCGAGTTCACTTCGATGTCGAAGACGTTTTCGATGCCAGGCTGGCGCATGGGCTTCGCGGTCGGCAACGAGCGCGTGATTGCGGCGCTCGGCCGCGTCAAGTCGTATCTCGATTATGGCGCCTTCACCCCGGTACAGGTGGCGGCGACAGCCGCACTCAACGGACCTGACGATTGCATTCGCGAGATGCGCGAGATCTATCGCAAGCGCCGTGACGTGCTGGTCGACAGTTTCGGGCGCGCCGGCTGGTCTATTCCGTCGCCCACGGCGTCGATGTTCGCCTGGGCAAAGTTGCCGGAGCCGTTCCGGCAGATGGGTTCGATCGAATTCGCGAAGCTCCTGGTCGAAAAGGCCGACGTCGCTGTCGCGCCCGGCATCGGCTTCGGCGAGCATGGCGATGATCATGTCCGCATCGCGCTGGTCGAGAACGAACAACGCATCCGTCAGGCGGCGCGCAACATCCGCCGCTTCCTCGAAACCGGAATCGACAAGCTGCACAACGTCGTTCCGCTGGCAACGCGGCGCTGACGCGCCGCTTCCTTCTCTCTCCCGGATCAGAAGAATGCTCGCGCCCCTGAAGGTGGGTCTTGCCGGCTTAGGCACCGTCGGCTCATCGGTCGTCCGGCTGATTGCCGAAGGTCAGCTTGCCGCGCGCTGCGGACGTTCTGTCGAGGTCGTCGCAGTGACCGCGCGCGACAAGGCGAAGGACCGCGGCGTCGACCTGTCGGGCGTTCGCTGGTTCGACGATCCGGTGGCACTGGCCTCCGATCCCGGGATCGACGTGTTCGTCGAACTGATCGGCGGCGAGGACGATCCGGCCAAGGCTGCGATCGAGACGGCGCTGGCGGCGAGGAAGTCCGTGGTCACGGCGAACAAGGCCTTGCTGGCGAAACACGGACTTGCGCTGGCGCAGCTCGCGGAGGCGAACGGCGTCGCCCTGAATTTCGAGGCGGCGGTGGCCGGCGGCATCCCGATCATCAAGACCTTGCGGGAGGGCTTTGCCGGCAATTCCTTCGCCCGCATCTACGGCATCCTGAACGGCACCTGCAATTACATCCTAACCCGCATGGAGCAGGAGAAGCTCTCCTTTGCCGAATGCCTGAAGGATGCGCAGCGGCTGGGCTATGCGGAGGCTGATCCGACCTTCGACGTGGAAGGCTTCGATACCGCGCAGAAGCTCGCGATCCTTGCCTCGATCGCGTTCGGCACGAAGGTCGATTCCGAGTCCATCTATGTCGAGGGCATCTCCTCGATCGCGCCGGCCGATCTCCTGGCGGCGGACGAACTGGGTTACCGCATCAAGCTCCTTGGCGTTGCCGTGAAAACCGAGGCCGGAATTGAGCAGCGTGTCCATCCGACGATGGTGCCGAAGGATTCCGCGATCGCGCAGGTGATGGGTGTGCTGAATGCGGTCACCGTTGATGCCGAAGGCATCGCACCGATCACGCTGGTCGGGCCGGGGGCAGGCGGGCTTGCGACCGCGTCGGCGGTCGTTGCGGATATCGGCGACATTGCGCGTGGTGCGCGCGTTGCACCGTTCGGACGCACGACGGACAACCTGACCGTGGCTGGCAAGGCGCCGATGCAGAAGCACGAAGGCGGCTATTACATCCGCCTGCTCGCCGTCGACAAACCGGGGACGGCGGCCACGATCGCGACCCGGCTGGCGGAACAGGACATTTCTCTCGAATCGATTGTGCAGCGCCACCTGGTCACGCCGAATTCCGGCCCCCAGGGCGGCAGGGACGCACGGGCGGCCACGGGCCCGGTTCCCGTGATCCTGATCACCTACGCGACGACGGAAGATGCCGTCCGTCGCGCGCTTGCGGCCGTAAAGGCCGACAAGGTGATTTCCGAGGAGCCGCAATTGATCCGCATCGAGAAAAACCGATAGAACACGGCGGGCTATAGAAGTCGGCGGCCGTGCCGGCGGGAAAAGGGGCAGCGATATGGCGTCGACGATCACTGTGGCACCCAATCAGGTGCTGGAGCGCGTTCTCTCGCTTGAGATCGTGCGCGTGACCGAGCGCGCGGCGGTGTCGGCGGCGCGTCTGCGCGGGCATGGCCGGGACAAGGCCTCGGACCAGGCAGCGGTTGACGCCATGCGCCGGGAACTCAACAAGCTGCCGATCGACGGCACGGTGGTGATCGGCGAGGGTGAGATGGATGAAGCGCCGATGCTGTTCATCGGCGAGAAGGTCGGAAACAAGGGCGGGTTCAAGGTCGATATCGCCGTCGACCCGCTGGAAGGCACGGTCTTGTGCGCCAAGAACATGCCGGGCGCGATCGCGACGCTGGCAATGGCCGACGCCGGCACGCTGCTGCATGCGCCGGATTGCTACATGGACAAGATCGCGATCGGGCCAGGCTACCCGAAAGGCACCATCGACCTTGACGCCCCGCCGGAAGAAAACATCCTCAATCTCGCCAAGGCCAAGGGCGTAAAGCCGTCCGAGATCACAGCGATCCTGCTCGACCGGTCCCGGCATGCCGACATCATCGCGGCCGTCCGCAAGACCGGTGCTGCCGTCAGCCTGATAACCGATGGCGATGTCGCGGGCGTGATCCACTGCGCCGAGCCCAGGACCGGCATCGACATCTATCTCGGAACCGGCGGCGCGCCGGAGGGCGTGCTCGCGGCCGCGGCATTGCGCTGTATCGGCGGCCAGATGCAGACCCGGCTTGTGATCGATTCCGAGGCGTTGCGCGAGCGCACGCTGAAGATGGGCATCAAGGACCCGAAGAAGAAATACGAAATCGATGACATGGTGAAGGGCGACTGCCTGTTCGCCGCGACCGGTGTCACGTCGGGGGCGATGCTGTCGGGCGTGAAATTCGGCAAGGAGATCATCGAGACCGAAACGGTGGTGATGCGCTCCGTGACCGGCACTGTGCGTCGCATCTTCGGCGAGCACCGCCAGCTCGACAAGTTCCATCTGGACTGAGAACATCCGGCGCTGAGCATCGATCGGCAATAGGCCGGGTTGGGCGGCCCGGTCGCCGCAACCCGCTCCGCTGGCGGATCGTTGGCGTTTCCGCCACTATCTCTGCGGCTCTCACTCTCGAATCGGTCCGATGTCCGCTGCCTTGCCAGCTCTTGCCGCAATGCCGGAAACGCCGCGATTTTTTCTCGGCGTGGCAAGATCCGTACGCGGTCGCGCGTGGCGCGACCGGCTCGACGCGCGCGGGACGGCAGGGGCGCTGGCCATCACCCAGCGCCATGGCGTGCCTGACATGCTGGCGCGCATTCTCGCCGGCCGTGGCGTTGGCGTCGCCGATGCGGAAAGCTATCTCGAGCCGGCGGTAAAGCGGCTGATGCCCGATCCGGAGACGCTGACCGGGATGCGGGAGGCGGCAGCGCGCATTGCCGACGCGATCCAGCGGTCCGAGAACGTTGCGATCTTCGGCGACTACGACGTGGACGGCGCAACGTCATCGGCGTTGCTGGCGCGCTATCTGCGTCATTTCGGACTGAACCCCGCCATCCACATCCCGGACCGTTTGTTCGAAGGCTACGGTCCCAATGTCGATGCGATCCGTGCTCTGGCCGGGCGCGGCGCGACCTTGTTGGTTACAGTGGATTGCGGGACGACATCGATCGAGCCGCTGACCGAGGCGAAGAAGCTCGGTCTCGATACGGTCGTCATCGATCATCACCAATGCGACCCGGTGCTTCCGCCGGCTCTGGCGATCGTCAATCCGAACCGGCTCGACGATCTGTCGGGGCTAAACCATCTTGCCGCGGTCGGCCTCGTATTCATGACGCTGGTTGCGGTGAACCGCGAATTGCGCCGCCGCGGCGTGTTCGACGGAACGCTGCGGGAGCCGGATCTGCTGTCGTCGCTCGATCTGGTCGCGCTCGGTACGGTGGCGGACGTGGTGCCGCTCAAGGGTCTCAACCGCGCCTTTGTCTCGAAGGGACTGATCTCGCTGCGGCGGCGGGAGAATGTGGGCCTGACCGCATTGATGGATGCGGCGCGCCTCGACGGACCGCCGGAGCCGTATCATCTCGGATTTCTGCTCGGGCCCCGCATCAACGCCGGAGGCCGCATCGGCCGCGCCGATCTCGGCGCCAATCTGCTGCTGGAGGAGGACGCCAGCGAAGCCGGGCGGATGGCGGCCGAATTGGACCGGCTGAACCACGAACGGCGGGCGATGGAGCAGCACATGCTCGCGGAAGCCGAGGCGGAGGCTCTGGCCGCACTCGGACTGGAAGAGAAGGGAGCCGTGGTCGTGACGGCGTCGGAAGGCTGGCATCCCGGTATCGTCGGACTCGTTGCGGCGCGGCTGAAGGAGAAGTTCGGCCGCCCCGCTTTTGCGATCGCGCTTGGCGTGGGCGGCATTGGCACAGGCTCGGGCCGTTCGATTGTAGGTGTCGATCTCGGCCGCGCGGTGCGTCAGGCCGTGGCGGAAGGTCTGTTGGTCAAAGGTGGCGGACACGCCATGGCGGCGGGCGTCACCATCCGCCGCGAGCGGCTTGCCGAATTCCGCGCCTATCTGGAGGCGGCACTCACCGATGCGGTGGAGGCTGCGCGCCGTGACGACGCGCTGCTGATCGATGGCGCGCTTAGCGCGGCCGCCGCCAGTCTCGAATTTTGCGCGTCGATGATGCGCGCAGGGCCGTTCGGCGCCGGCAATCCCGACCCGGTATTTGCATTGCCGGCGCATACCATCGCCTTCGCGGACATCGTCGGCGGCCACCATATCCGCGCCCGGCTACGCAGTCCGGATGGCGCGTTTGTTAACGCGGTGGCGTTTCGATCCGCCGACACCGATCTCGGCCGCGCGCTGATCGAGGGACGCGGGCAGGCAGTGCATGCCGCGGGGCAGTTGTCGATCGACCGCTGGCAGGGCGCTGAGCGCGTGCAGATGCGGTTGCTCGATGTGGCAAGGACGTCGTAGCAGTCGGGTTGCAACCCTCCGATGTCTTGCCCGCTCTTGTGCCGGGCATCCACGGCTTTATGAATAGCCGGGTGGCCGGGAGGGACCCGCCATGACAAGAACAGGCCACCAACCAAGGTGAGGAATGCCCAAACTCAATCTCTCCGTCGCCATCGGCGATTATGATCGAAACCGCCCGCTGATTGATGGGGCCGTGCAGATGGACGGCGTCGATCCGGTATTCATGACATTATCGCCGGAAGAGATCTTCTTTCGCGCTTTCAAGACCACCGATTTCGACATCTGCGAATTGTCGCTGTCGAGCTCGACGGTTAAGACGGCCGATGGCAACTTTCCTTATGTCGGCGTACCCGCATTTCTGTCGCGCTGTTTCCGTCACACTTCGATTTATGTGCGCACCGATCGCATCAGGAAGCCGCAGGACCTGAAGGGCAAACGCATCGGCCTGCCGGAATATCAGCTCACCGCGGTGGTCTGGGCGCGGGCGCTGCTGGAGGATGAGTTCGGCGTGAAGCCGTCAGACGTCACCTGGGTGCGCGGCGGCATCGCGCATGCGGGCCGGCCGGAGAAGATCAAGCTCAACCTACCTGAGAATGTGCGGCTGGAAAACGCACCGGACGGCAAGACCATTTCCGGCATGCTCGCGTCCGGCGAGATCGACGCCTTCATGGCGCCGCGCGCACCGGCTCTGCCGGCGGATACGCCCAATGTCGGCTGGCTATTTCCCGATCCGGAAGCGGCGGCGAAGGATTATTATGCGCGGACCAAGATCTTTCCGATCATGCATATCGTCGGGGTGCGAAAGACGCTGGCCGAGAAGCATCCGTGGCTGCCTGCGGCGGTGCTGAAGGCATTCGAACAGTCGAAGGCGATTGCGATGGAGAATCTCGCCGATGTATCGGCGGTCAAGGTGACGCTGCCCTTCATCGAGGAGCGCATCATGGAAGCGCGCGCGCTGATGGGCGACGATTACTGGTCCTATGGCGTGCCGGCCAACAGGCATGTGCTGGAGACGTTCTTCCGCCATCATCACGCGCAGGGCCTGTCGTCGCGGCTGGTCACGCCGGAGGATCTGTTCCATCCGGCGACGCTGGAAAGCGTGAAGATCTGAGCCTGTGGTTGCGGGGCGCGCGCGGCGCGCTCCGCATTCTGCCCTAGAACCGCTTGATGCTGTTGAGCCCGCCGAGCCGTCCGACAATGGCGTTGGCGCCGATCGAGAGCACGAACAGCACGATCAGCATCGCGTACATCCGTGGCATGTCGAACAGGCTGTAAGCCTGGATGATCAGAAACCCAATGCCGCGATTTGATAGCTTGGTCTCGGCGAGCAGCGTGCCGATCAGCGCCACGCCAAGTCCCAGCCGGACGCCGTTGATGATCGGGTGGCGCATCGCCGGCAGATAGACCTTGGTGGCCATCTGCCAGCTATTGGCGCGGAAGCTTTGTCCGACCCGGATCAGAACGGGTTCGATCTGCCGCATGCCGGCTGCGACCGACAACGCGATCGGGAAGAAGCACGACAAGGTGCCGAGCGCGATCTTGGAGGGCGGGCCGACCCCGAACCACATGATCATGATCGGGAAGAAAATGATCTTCGGCGTCGGGCCGAGATAGTAGAGATACGGCTCGTAGGCGCGGCTGAGGAACTTGTTTCCGCCGAGGACCAGGCCGACGATGATCGCGCTCAGGCCACCGATGAGGAGGGCGACGCCGACTTCATAAGCCGTCACGCCGAGATGCCAGTAATAATTGGGATCGACCAAAAGGCCGACGATCGCCTTGCCAATCGCAAACAGCGACGGCACCACGTCGCGATAAAGCAGGCCGGATTGCGCGAGCGCTTCCCAGCCGGCCAGGATCGCAACAATGATGACGATACGAACCAGCGTCACCGGGCTGACCGCCGGCGAACGCATGTTGGTTGCCCGTGTCAGGTGGACCGCGTCAGCCATCGCTCAAACCACTCCACCACGACAAAGAAACAGACGCTCACCAGGATCACGAAGCAGATCGCGGCATAGGTCCCGGCGAGATCGTAGCGCTCGGCAAGATCGTTGATGAGCTGACCGAGCCCGCCGAAATTGATGAGGAATTCCACGCCGACGACATTGATCAGCGCGAAGATCAGACCGAGCTTGAAGCCGGTGAAAATCGTCGGCAGGGCCGAGGGAAACTGGATCTTCCAGAACATCTGCCACGGCGTGAGCTTGAATGTTCGCCCGACATTCATCAGCACGCGCTTTGTGCCGGACAGCCCCTCGATTGTCTTCAGAATGACCGCGGGCAGGCCGGCGACGAAGCCCATGATGATGATGGTGGTCGCGGAGCGACCGAAGATGACCATGAACAGGGGGTACATCAGCACGGTCGGGGCCGATGCCGCGGCCGCAACCCAGGTTTCGGTGGCTTGCCGCAGGATGTTGACCTTGTAGAGCAGTGTTCCGATCGAAATCCCGAATACGGCCAGGAGGGCAGCCGCCGACACGCATTCCTGCATGGTGAGCAGGAAGCGGTCGAGGATATGCTCCTCCACGATCACGCGTTCGAAGGCGAGAAACACATCGGACGGCGGCGGGACGATAAACCTGTTGAGGACGCCGAACTGTACCAGCGCCTGCATCAGGCCGATGGCGGCAACCAATGTGCCGAAACCGACCAGAGCCGGCGCGTAGCGCTGACGGGTGAAGTCCGTGAGCGTCATTTGCGGCGCGTCCCGGTAGCACGGGCTCGGGATTCGTCGTCGCTCATGCCGCGACTTGCCTCCTCGCGCAGGTCAGCCCAGATTTGCGCCACATAATGGCCGAAGGCATCGCTGCCGACTACTTCGGAGGTGCGCGGGCGTGGCAGGTCGATATCGACCACGCGTTTGATCTTGCCGGGCCGGTAGGTCATCACCAGGATGCGGTCGGACAGCTGCACCGCTTCGGTGATGTTGTGGGTGATGAGCAGGGTGGTCTGTTTCAGTTCCTGCTGGATCTGCAGCACCTTGTCGCCCAGCAGGAGCCGCGTCTGCTCGTCGAGCGCAGCGAAGGGCTCGTCCATCAATAGAATTTTCGGCTCGGACGCGAGTGTCCGCGCCAGCGAGACGCGCTGGCGCATGCCGCCCGACAATTCGTTCGGATAACGGTTCTCGAAGCCGTCGAGGCCAACCATCTTAATGAAGTGGCGCGCCTTGTCGTGCCGCTTTGCTTTCGGCATGCCCTCGATCTCGAGCGGGAACGAGACGTTTTCGATCACGGTGCGCCAGGGAAAGGTCGACTCCTCCTGGAACACCATGCCGACCGACGCGTGCGGACCGGTGATCCGTTCGCCGCCCACGGTGACCTCGCCCTCATAATCGCCGAGCAATCCGCCGACCACGTTGAATAACGTCGACTTGCCGCAGCCGGACGGACCGATCACGGCCAGGAATTCACCCTGCCTGACGCTGAGGGAGACTTTATCGACAGCCGTCACCACGCCATCGGGCGTGCGGAAATGCTTGGTCACGTCGTTGACGACAAGGATGCCGTCCGCGCCGGATGGCGCGGAGGCGGGGCGGATGGCGGTTACCGGTGCAGCAGACATTTCTTCCCCAAGGTGATCTCCGAGTTTTACTCGGCTTTTCTTGTCATCATCGCCGTCATCGACGGAGCATAGCCCGGTTCGACACGAACATCGACCACGGCGACCGCGCCGCCCTCGACCGCAGCAATGGCTGCGTCCAGCGCCGCAGATAGTTCGCTTCCGGTCCGCACAGGTCCGAAGCCGTCCGCGCCCTGCGCGCGCGCCATTGCCGCAAGATCGATATCGGGATCGGAAATGCGTTGCCCGATCCAGCGGTTCTCCACCGGCCGATGGCGCATGCGGGCGACGCGTTCCTGATGCAGTTCGTCGTTGAAGAACGATCGATTGTTGGCGATCAACACCAGCAGCGGAATGCGGTAATGCGCCGCTGTCCAGAGTGCGGTGACGCCCATGAGGTAGTCGCCGTCGCCGCAGATCGCGACCGGCAGCCGCCCCGAGCCTTTCAGCGCAAGGGCGGCACCCACCGAGATGCCGGGCCCGCCGCCGATGCCCCCGCCGCTATCCGAGCCGAGGAAGTCCAGTGGATGGCGGAACGGCCACCACGCGCCGTTCCAGGACAGCGGCAGATGGGTGAGGGACACATCGCGTGTTCCGACGGCGTGGCGCACGGCAAACGCAAGATCCTCGACCGTGAGCTTTTCGCCCGGAGCGGGCCTTGCCATCGCGCGTGGGGCGGCAGGAAGGGTTACAGGTTTTGCCGGCGCTCCGATTGCACGCGACAGCGCGATCGCGACCTCGTCGGGATCGGCGGCGATCAGCAGGTCGATCGGCGGCAGCGCCTGGTGATCCATGCTCCAGCCATTGTGGATGTTCTGGTCGAGCGAGGCCGAGATCACGACGGCATGGGATTTGGCCGCTTTCATTGCGCCGCCAAGATCGACCCAGTCGAGGCTCAGGATCACGTCGGCCTCGGCGAGCGCGGCAAGTCCGTCTGCATCGGGGAGCAGCATCCCGGGTGCTCCGAGATGCAGCGGATGATCGGTCGGGAATGACGCGCCGATCTTCAGATCGCTCAGGACGCGGGCATTCAACGACTCTGCGAGCGCGACGCGGGCGTCCCATGCGTCGCGCCGGCGTGAGGCTCGGCCGGCGAGGATGACGGGACGTTTCGCCTGACGCAGCCGATCCGCGGCCTCCTTCACTGCTTCCGGATCGGGTGAGGTGGCGATGCGCGGGCGGTAGCGCGCGACATCGATCGGCGGCAGCGGCTCGGGAAGCTTTGTCTCCTGCATCTCGGCGTCGAGATTCACATAGACCGGCCCCTGCGGCAGCGCATTGGCGATATTGGCGGCGCGGATCAGCGCCTCGCGCGCAGCGGCGGGGGAGGCTGGCTGGTCGTCCCATTTGACATAGCCGCGAACCAGCGCGCCCTGATCGCGCGCGGTATGGATCCAGTCGATCCAGGGGCGGCGCTTGTCTGCGTCGACCGGGCCGGTGGCGCCCAGCACTACGACCGGCATGCGGTCGCACCAGGCATTGAAGATCGCCATGGTGGCGTGCATCAGACCGACATTGGAATGCACGATTGCGCCCATCGCGCGTCCAGTCACCTTGGCATAGCCCTGTGCAATTGCGACGGCGCTTTCCTCATGCAGGCAGAGCAGCATCTGCGGCCGCTCGTTGCCGAGATAATTGACGAGCGAATCGTGCAGCCCGCGATAGCTGGCGCCCGGATTGAGCGCGACATAGGGAATGTCGAGGTCGCGTAGCGTCTCGGCGACAACATCGCTGCCGAATGCTGGCGCGTTAATGCCCGCGGGCACGGGTGTTTCCACCTGCGCAGCGCCTGTTTCCGGCGTCGCACGTTTGTTCATTGCAAAGTCCAGTCGAAGCGGCTCGCGCTCACGGTGTCCGTCCCTGTTAAGCCGAGCTTTCGCGCCCGTGTTGGGATCATCCTAGCACTTTGACATTCGCTCATAGAAGCCGATAAATGCGAACGTCATTGTTGCATGTGGGTGAACAATCGCGATGGATCGCTTCCGCTGTATGGAGACGTTTGTGCGCGTGGCCCGGTCCGGCAGCTTCACGACCGCTGCGAACCAGCTCGGGCTCTCTCGCGCATTGATCTCGCGCCATGTCGCCATGCTCGAGGATCGGCTCGGTGTTCATCTCCTGCATCGCACCACGCGCTCGCTCAGTCTGACCGACGAGGGCCGCTCCTATCTTGCGTTCTGCGAGCGGCTGTTTCGCGACATCGAAGGGCAGGAAAGGGCGTTGATCGAGACACCCGCTGAGCCGTCCGGAACGTTGCGCATCGCGGCGCCGAAATCGTTCGGCGCGCTGCATCTCGCCGATGCGATCATTGCCTTCGCGCGCATCCAGCCAAAGCTGCATGTGCAGGTCATTCTGGAGAATGTGTCGTTTCAGCCGAGCGATTTCGGCAAGCGCGGGTTCGATCTGGTGCTGCAGTTTTCGCCGTCGCGGAATGCGTCGCTGGTCGAAGCGCCGGTCGCGCCCTTGGATTGGCTGGTCTGTGCGGCGCCGTCGCTCCTGATCCGGGAGGGGCGGCCGACCGCGCCTACCGATCTGGCGCGGTTTCCCTGTCTGCTGCACGAGACTGCGCTGCCGAACGACCGGCTCTGGCGCTTTGAGGGGCCGCGCGGCGCTTCGACCGTTAAGGTGACGGGGGTCTTTTCATCGAACAGCGCTCTTGCCCTGCGTAAGGCGGTGATCGCCGGCCTTGGGGCGGCGTTGTTGCCGCGTTACGTCGTCGCCGACGATATCGCCTCCGGAAATCTGGTGCCGCTGTTTCCACGCCACCGTGTGGCAGCGCGTCCGTTAATCGCGGTCTATCCGCGGGTGCCGGAAACGCCGCTGAAGGTGAGAGCCTTCGTCGCATTCCTGACGGAGTGGATCACGTCGCGCGGTGTCAATCTCATCTCGTCGCGGATACCGTCATCCGCCAATATGCGTTGAATGTCGGCGTCGTTTCTCACTGCGCGCTAACCGGCCTGTCTTAACCGGGCGAGCAATTTCACGCCGGCATAACCATCCGGCTGCATGTTGACCTTGCGCTGGAAATTCGCCACCGCGCGCATGGTCTGTAGTCCGACGCGCCCGTCGGTGCCGCCGGTATCGAAGCCAAGCCGCGTGAGCCTCGTCTGAATTTCCTGCACCTCGGCAAGCGTCGGCGCCCGTTCGCTGTTCGGAAAGGCCTGTACAAAAGAAGGATCTGCACCCATCACGCAATCGCCGAGGTGGCAGATCGCGAGCGCGTAATTCATCGACGGATTGTAGCTCTTCACCGCATCGAAATTGGCGCCGATCAGAAATTTCGGGCCGCCAGCCACCGGCACCCAGCCGCGCGCGCGTGCGCCAGGCACGGTAAAGGGCTTGCCGTCGGCGCGCGTGATGCCGGCCTTTTCCCATTCGGCATAGCTGCGCGACCCGGAGGGGGCGGGACCCGTCACCTCATAGCCCCAGGGTTCGCCGCGCCGGTAATTGCCGCGCTGGATCAGATAGCGGCAGGTCCCGGCGAGCGCGTCGTCCGGGCGGCCGAACGGATAGGGGCGGCCGTCGCCGTCATAATCCGCGCCGATATTGAGCCAAACTTCCGGCATCCATTGCGTATGCCCCATCGCGCCGGCCCAGGAGCCGCGCATTTCCGATGGCGTGCCCCAGCCGCGCTCGACAATGCGCAGAGCGTTGATCAGTTCGGTTTCCCAATAGGTCCGACGCCGCGGCTCGCCCCAGGCGAGTGCGGCAAGGCACGGGAAGATCGGGCGCATGTGATTTTGAAATACGACCGGATCGCCATAGGCGGTCTCCATGCCCCACAACCCAAGCAGCGTGACGCGCGATACGCCGAAATCCTTTTCCAGTCTGTCGAACAACGGGGCATATTGCTTCGCACGTTCGCGGCCGGTGACGATGCGCCACTCCGAAACCCGGCGGTTGAGATATTGCCAGAGTTGCTCCTTGAATTCCGGTTGCGAACGCTGCAGCGCGAATACGTCCATGTCTGGTTTCAGCCCCGCCATCACGCGGTCGTAAGTGGAGCCGGAAATTCCGCGCGCCAGCGCTTTGGCGCGGAACGCCGTGACCCATTGCTCGAAAGGTTGCGCGGCGCTTTGCGCCAACAGTTCCCCAGGCAGGACGACTGCAGCCGATGAAATGATCGCGCCTTGCAGCAGGCGCCGGCGTGTGAACATCGAATCGCGCATCTGGGTCATGCCCGATTCTATCGGATGCGACCTTGTCCGCAATCCGGCGGGACAAGCGTGATGTGGCAGGGCGGGTGCGCCTTAACGTCGCTTGCGGGCGTCCAACCGCTCGGGCCGGGTCTTAAACCTGCTTAACGCCTTGGTGCGCGGCTTCTGTCGCGCATCGCGGGACATTACTCTTGCCGGCACGGCGGCGGTGGCCGACACTGCGAGCGCAGCTTCGCTCGCCGCGATGCCGGCTTCGGCGCCGCCGGACGGGTGCGGATCGCTCACCTCGCTGCCGCGGGCGCCGATCAGATGCTCGTAAGCCGCAACAAGCGTCATATACGGGTTGACCCGCACGTATCCGTCGCGGGTCGGGACCTGGATTTCGAAATGCAGATGCGTCGTGGTCATGCCGGGCCGGCGGTTGAAATTGCCGATGGTGCCGAGCCGCTCGCCCTCCTTCACCAGCCGCCCGCTGGAGATGCCATCCTCGTCAAGCGTGCGCGGATGCATGTGCAGATGTCGGAAACGCAGCCGCTCGCCCGGCGCATTGGTGACGAGAAAGAATGAGTCGTTCCAGGATTCGCGCAGGATCATGCCCTCCCGCGCGGCGACCACCGCGTCGCGATTAGCGGGGCAATCGCGTTTGCGGGGCCCCGGCTCACAGGTCACGCCCAGAATGTCCTGGCCCTGATGGCCACGCCCGGACGGACATTGACCGACGGCGAAGTCGCGCCGCTCGCAGAAATTATCGCGCCAGACATAAGGCTTGTCCGGCTTGCCATCATCGTCGCTGACGGCGGCGGGGGCCCAGGCGACCACCAGACCATTGCGACGGCGGAACGCCTGGGTGGTGACATAGGCGGGGGCCGCGGCGGCGGGGAAGCGAATGCGAGCGTAGACCGTGGGGTCGGTATTGCCGGCCGGCGCGCGCATCGCTGTCCCGGTCACCAGCTTGCCCACCGGCTGATAATGGAAGCTGTCGGATCGCGTTGCCGGCCGTTCGGCCGCGGGCGGTGGCGTCGTGGTGAAAGCCATCACGGGATTACCGCCGACCATGCGCAAGGCGCGCAGGAAGTGCAGCGCGATGCGATCGGCATTGCGGCAGGAGAGCCGCGTACGCCGCTGGGGTCCGTCGAAGCACTGGATCGACAACACATAAGGAATGCCGAACCGCTCGAAACTGTAGCGCAGGGTGTGTTCGAGGATCTGCCGGGTGATACCGGGAAAGTCCTTGGCGATGTCGCCCGGCGGCAGGATTGCAGCGCCCTTGGCGGCCGGCAACTCGTAAAGCAGATTGAATGCCGATATCTGCACCACCACCGGGTCGCGATAGTCGATGTCGGAAAAAGCCGGGACGTCGCGGGTGCGCAGCGCGAAGGTCGCATCGTATCCGGTCGGTCCCGCCTGAAAAAATCGGGTCGGCTCGAAGCCCGACATATAGCTCTCGACCGGATTGATATTGTCGGCCGCGCGATCGTGGATGTCGTCGCCGATGGCAAAGGGCAAGAGAACCGGGACCGGACTGCCCGCGATTGCCGGAAACCGCTCGGCCGCAAGCGACGTGACCGCGGTGAGGCGGTCACTGGCCGGCTCCAAGCTTGGGATGACAGGCAACGTCGCGCGCGCCGCCACCCAGTCGGCAGTGAATGACAACGTGCGCGGCAGCGGCCAGGATTCGGCGGAGGCTGCCGCCAAACCGGCCAGGATCATCAGGATGGCGACGGCCGCACGGCGCACGGGCTTGCTCCACACTTGCGGAGCGATCTAACGGCTTCGTGCCGTGGACGAAACCGAAAACTGACGCCAGTGCAGCAAAAGAGCCGCGGCGATGTCGATCCGCGGCCCGCTGTTGCAAACTGGTACAGGTTATCTCGCGCCCTGTCAGGCTGTGTCCCGACTCGGCGGTTCGGATTCAACCTTGGGCGTGCGATCAACCCTTGGGCTTGGGCTGATCGGCATCCTGCGCACAATCGGTTCGGGCCTCGACCGCCTTTCCGTCACGCTGCACAGTTGGCGCCGCCGATTGTTCGTGTCCCTCGGCTGACGGAAGGATTGCGCTCTTCTCGACCGCCTGAGCATCCTCCGATGCAGTACCGGTAGTCTGTCCGGCGCTTGCAGGCGGGCAATTGGTCAGGTCTTTGTTGCCGTTTCCGGGACCATCGAGTTTCTGCGCAAGCGCTGTACTTGCCGCGAAAGCGATGACCGCCGCGGCCAAGGCAATTCTTTTCATCCGTGTTCTCCTGTTGAAGCGTGGATGCAAATTGCGTGTCACACGAGACTTGCCAGCGCCGCCGCGATGACAACGCCGATGGTGACGGTAAGCATGACCGTTGGATCGGAGCGATCGGCTCGTCTCCAGTCGTGTTCGACAGACGTGCGCATGCTGCCTCGCGCCCAGTTATTGAATGAACTGTCGTGGTTTGAATGACTGGCGCTACAACGCGCTGTTACCTCGGAAGTTCCAGCTGCCTCAGGACAGACAAGCTTGAGCCGCAAGCGGACATGCTTGGAACTCCGGCCTGGAAACGGGCGCATCAGGGAATGTCGGAACCTTCCGAAGTATCCGTGGTTGTCGCAGCGAGCGTGCCGCCGGCACCGCGCAGCAAGGAGATCACCATGTCCGACTTCGATCCCACGCGGGTGGACCCGAAACGGCCGGCCGTGAACGAGGCTGGCTACGCCGCGGATCGCGGCTTCAACTGGAGCTGGATCATCGGCGGCATTGCGGCCATCGTTGTCTTGTTCGTCGCCTTGAGCTTCCTGGGTGGCGATGACCGCACGGCCGAAACGACCCCGCCGCCCGCCACCACTGGCCAGTCTTCACCGATGAGCCCGGCACCGACAGCAACGCCAAACGCAACACCGGCACCGGCCAATCCGGCGCCCGCGGAGCGCACCGCACCGCCGCCGGCCACCAATCAGAACTGATCATCGAACGTGCGTTGAAAGCCCCGGCCTCGGCCGGGGCTTTTTTTGTTGCATCCGCGACTCGAAACGGCTCGTCGGCTTATCCGCGCAACAGCATGGCCTTTCTTCGCCGCAGCCGTTTGACAGAGGCAATTTCCAACTTCGCATTCAACTTCGGGAGAACATTTTGCGCGCGCGGTGCCATATATGGCGTCACGACAAGTGTCTGGCACGCAAGCGCGAATGGAGCCGCAATGCGTTTCCTCCCGTTGTTTTTCGATCTCGGCAAAGGTCCGGTCATCCTCGTCGGCACGGGCAAGGAGGCGCTCGCGAAGCTACGCATTCTCAAGGCCGCCGGCGCGCAAGTTCGTTGGTATGTGCTGGCACGAGAAGATGTCGACGACGGTGATGCGCAGGATGTCGACCTTCGGATCGGGCTGCCTGCCGAAGAGGATTTCCTCGGCGTCATTGCGTTGGTTGCTTCCGCCGGCAAGGAGTTCGACGAGCAACTTGCAGCGCGTACGCGCGCCATGAATGTGCCGGTCAATATCGTCGACCGGCCCGACCTCTCGACCTTCATCTTTCCGTCGATCGTCGACCGCGGCGAAGTGGTCGTTGCGATCGGTACCGGCGGCACCTCGCCGGTGCTGGCACGACGGTTGCGCGAAAAGATCGAGCAGCTTCTGCCCGAACGCATCGGTGAATTTGCCGGCCTGATGGGCAGGTATCGCGAGCGGCTCCACGCCTTGCGCCATCGTGGCTTTTCAACTCGTCTTTTCTGGGAGCGGGTGATCGACGGACCGATCGGCGCGCTGTTTCTGGCCGGGCGCACCGCCAAGGCGGAAGCGGCCCTCATCATCGAAATCGAACGCGCTGGGCAGGAAGCGCCGCTGCAAGGCCAGGTGCAGATCGTCGGTGCCGGCCCGGGCGATCCCGACCTGCTGACGCTGAAAGCGTTCCATGCTCTGCAATCGGCGGACATTGTTCTGACAGACGATCTGGTGTCGTCGGAGATCCTCGGCCGCGTCAGGCGCGATGCCGAGATCGTCCATGTCGGCAAGCGCAAGGGCCATATAGGCATCGGCCAGGACGCCATCAATCGCCGCCTGATCGCGGAAGCGAAAGCCGGGCGCAATGTGGTGCGCCTGAAGGGCGGCGATCCTTTCATCTTTGGACGCGGCGGCGAAGAGCGCGAAGCTCTGGAAGCCGAGGGCATCGCCGTGACCGTCGTTCCCGGCATCACCGCGGCGCTGGGCTGCGCGGCGGAAGCGGGCGTGCCGCTCACTTTCCGCAAGGAAGCCACACGGCTGTCGATCGTCACCGCCAACACTGCCGATGGCGCCGACAAGATCGACTGGACCGGGCTTGCCGACCGCACCACCACGGTCGCGATCTATATGGGACTGACCGCGGCGGCATCCGTTCGCAACGGACTGGTGTCAGTTGGACGCGATCCGCAGACACCGGTCGCGGTGCTGGCACGCGGCACGCGTCCGGACTCGCGCAGCCTCACAGGCACGCTGTCGCAATTGCCGGCGCTTGCGGCGGGAGCAGGCGAGGGGCCCGCGCTGATTGTGGTCGGCGATGTGGTCACGCATTCGCGCGCCTGGAAAGAGGCGGTCGAACTCCTGGAGGCTGCCGAATGACCGCGCCGCAACAGCAGAAACTGAAAGTGAAGGGGCCGATGGTGATCACCGGCAACCGTCTCGGCGACGGCGCGGTGGTGTATCGCACCGCGACGCGCGGCTGGTCGACGTCTCTCAGCGAAGCGATCGTGACAACGACAGCCGATGAGGCGACGCGGCTCCTGAAAGACGCGAACGCGAGCGACATCGAGGCGGTCGGCGCCTATGTCGCGCCGGTCATTCTCGAAGGACGCGACATCAGGCCGGGTAACCTGCGCGAACGCATCCGCCTCGCCGGGCCGACGTTTGCCCTGCCGGGCAGTGAGGCGGCCTGAGCCATGTATCTCTATGACGAGTACGACCGCACTCTGGTTGCCGAACGGGTCGAGGAGTTTCGCGATCAGGTTGCGCGGCGGCTGTCCGGAGCGCTGAGCGAGGACGAGTTCAAGCCGCTGCGGCTGATGAACGGCGTCTATCTGCAACTGCACGCCTACATGTTGCGTGTCGCGATCCCCTACGGATCGCTATCATCCGACCAGATGCGAACGCTTGCGCATGTCGCGCGGCGCTATGACCGCGGCTACGGTCATTTCACCACACGCCAGAATATCCAGTTCAACTGGATCAAGCTCGACGACATGCCCGAAGTGCTCGCGGTCCTGGCCGAGACGCATCTGCATGCGATGCAGACCAGCGGTAATTGCATCCGCAATGTCACCAGCGATCAATGGGCGGGCGTTGCGCCGGACGAGGTCGAAGACCCGCGGGTCTATGCCGAGATCCTGCGCCAGCACTCGACCATGCATCCGGAATTCTCGTTCCTGCCGCGCAAGTTCAAGATCGCGGTGACCGCGGCCGAGCACGACCGCGCTGCCATCCGCGTGCACGATATCGGACTGCGCCTGCACAGGAACGATGCTGGCGAAACCGGCTTCGAGGTGGTGGTCGGCGGCGGGCTGGGGCGGACGCCATTCATCGGCAAGACCATCAAGCCGTTTTTGCCGAAGCGTGATCTGCTCAGTTACATCGAGGCGGTCCTGCGGGTCTACAATCTCTATGGACGCCGCGACAATATCTACAAAGCGCGGATCAAGATCCTGGTCCATGAACTCGGCGCGGAGAAGTTTGCCGCCGCGGTCGAGGAGGAATGGCGTGCGATCAGGGACTCTGCGCTTGCGCTCGACGACGCGATCATCGCCGACATCGCCTCGCGCTTCCGCTATCCGGCATATGAGGCGTTGGCCGATGCAAGCGAGATGCTGAAAGCCGAGCGGGCAGCCGATCGCTCGTTCGACGCCTGGTACGGCAATTCCGTCGCTGCGCACAAAGTCCCCGGCCATGCGATCGTCACGGTGTCGCTGAAGCCGGTCGGCGCGCCGCCCGGCGACGCCACCGCCGACCAGATGGACGCGATTGCCGATCTCGCCGATCGTTATTCGGCGAGCGAAATCCGGGTCGGGCATGAGCAGAACCTGGTGCTGCCGCATGTGCGCCAGCGCGACCTGCCGGCGCTGTTCCGCGCACTCGACGCCGCCGGATTGGCGACCCCGAATGTCGGCCTCGTGTCCGACATCATCGCGTGCCCGGGCCTCGATTATTGCAGCCTCGCCAATACCCGTTCGATTCCCGTCGCGCAGGAGCTGACCCGCCGCTTCCGCAACATCGAGTCGGCCCACAATATCGGCCGTCTGCACATCAATATTTCCGGCTGCATCAACGCCTGCGGACACCACCATGTTGGCCATATCGGCATTCTGGGCGTGGAGAAGAATGGCGAGGAATTCTTCCAGGTCACGCTCGGCGGCCGTGCCGACGAGAATGCCGAGCTTGGCACGCTGCTCGGGCCTGCGGTGCCCTACGAGCAGGTCGCCGATGTGATCGAGGATGTGGTCGCAGCCTATATCGAACTGCGGGTGCGCCCGGATGAATTGTTCGTCGACACCGTCAGGCGGCTCGGCGTCGAGCCTTTCAAGGAACGCGTCTATGCCACTCATTGAAGACGGCGAAGTGGTCCAGGACCGCTATGTGCGGATTGCCGACGATAGTCCGGTGCCGGAGGAAGGTCCGGTCCTGCTGTCGGCGGCGCGCTTCCTCGCCGACGCCGAGCGCATCGCCGGCCGTCCCGGCGCCACCGGCGTGCTCTGGCCGAACGATCGCGACATCGCTGAACTCGCGCCGTATCTCGGCCGGCTGTCGCTCATCGCGCTGGTGTTCCCGACCTTCAAGGACGGCCGCGCCTACAGCCAGGCGCGGACGCTGCGTGAACGCTACCGGTTCGCGGGTGAATTGCGGGCCACCGGCGACGTCCTGCGCGACCAGTTCCTGTTCCTGCATCGCGCGGGGTTCAATGCATACGAGTTGAAGAAGGCCGCCGACGCGCCGGCTTTCTGCGCGGCGCTGCAACGCTACATCGCCTTCTATCAACCGGCTGCTGACGGGGCCGTCAGCGTGTTGCGCCAGCGGCTGAAGGCTACCTCGCAGCGGCAGCGTCCTGTGACCGAGCACGCCTGAATGAACGCAATGGAAACCCTCAGCGCCCGCACCAACCGGCTGAACAAGACGCTCGCTGCTGCGTCGCCCGCGGCGGTGATCGAAAAGGCCGTCGAGACGATGCCGGCCGGCCGACTCGCCATTGTGTCGTCGTTCGGGACCGAATCGGCCGTGCTCCTCAAATATGTGGCCGATGTCGATCCGGGCCTGCCTGTGCTGTTCCTCGATACCGGCATGCTGTTCGACGAGACGCTCGATTATCGCGATCGCCTGATCGACTTTTTCGGGCTGACCGATGTGCGCTCGCTCAAGCCGCAGATCGACCTGGTGGAGCGCCGCGATCCCGGCCGTGATCTTTGGATGAGCGACACCGACAGTTGCTGCCATATCCGCAAGGTCCGGCCATTATCCGACGCGCTCGGCGCCTTCGACGGCTGGATCAACGGACGCAAGCGCTTCCATGGCGATGTCCGCGCCAACATCGTTCATGTCGAAACCGATGGCCGGTTGCTGAAGTTCAATCCGCTGGCGGCGCTGTCGCGCCAGGAGGTTGCGCAGGTGTTCGAGGCCGAGGGCCTGCCGCGCCATCCGCTGGAAAGGCTTGGCTTCGCTTCGGTCGGCTGCATGCCCTGCACCAGCCGCACCCGCGAGGGCGAATCCCCGCGCGCCGGACGCTGGCGCAATCAGAACCGTACGGAATGCGGCATCCACCGCATCGGGCTGCCGGCCGGCGCCGGCTGCGGCTGTTAACGGAGCGGCAACCGCGTTTCGAAAAATGCGGTGTTGCCCGTCCGCGCCCGCGCCACACATAGACGTTGATTAAAGTTTTCTGCCTTAACCCGGTACCCGAGCGCAGCCTTGTCTTGCTGTGCGGCTTGCCCGTTGGTGAGGTGATGAAAACAATCGCTCTTGCAGGCCTGCTGGGTGCGGCCATTATCGGCGCCGGTGGCTATCTTTTCGCTTCGACGGACGACGCAACGATCAAGACCGGAAGCGTCAAGACCGCGACCCCGGTTCTGACGACCGATCCACGGACCGCGATGAATGTGGTCAAGGTGGACTGGCGTCGCGACGGCTTCGGTTATACGGCGGTGGCCGATGTGTCGGTCCGCAACAACAACAGCTATTCGGTTCGCGTCGATCGCATCAGTTGCCGCTTCCGGGGCCCCGACGGTGCCATGGAAGATCATGCGCAAGGCGTCTACGACATCGTCCAGCCGCGCACCGAACGGACGATCCGCAACGTCTCGCTCGGCTTCGTCAGCAGCGAAGCGAAGGGGATCGATTGCAGCGTTGCCGGCGCGCGGAAGGAATTCTGAGCGGCGGCTGACTGTGCCTACGGCGTTGCGGCCAGCACGCGGTCGATCTCGGCCAGCGCCTTTTTCTTCTCGTCGTCGCCCATCAACGACGCATGGAAACCGTTGCGCACGATCGCCACGATCTCGTCGCGGCTGAGCGTCAGCGCCTCGGACACCGCGCGGTAATTCTGGTTCACATAGCCGCCGAAATAGGCGGGATCGTCGGAATTGACGGTGACCACCAGCCCCTTGTCCATCATCCGCCGCAACGGATGATGCCGCAGGTCGTCGACCACCCGTAGCCGCAGATTCGACAGCGGGCAGACCGTGAGCGCCATTTTCTCCCGCGCCAGCCGTCCGACCAGTGCGTCGTCGTCCATCGCGTGGTTGCCGTGATCGACCCGCATGACGCCGAGGACATCGAGCGCCTCCCAGACATAGCTCGCCGGCCCTTCCTCGCCGGCATGGGCGGTGAGAAAGAAACCGGCGTCGCGGGCGCGCGCATAGACGCGGGCGAATTTTCCGGGCGGGTTGCCGCGTTCGGCCGAGTCGAGCCCGATGCCCATGATGCGGTCGCGGAACGGCATGGCGGCATCGAGCGTCTTCTGCGCGCTGGTCTCGTCGAGATCGCGCAGGAAGCACATGATCAGGCTGGCGGACACGCCGAGTGTCTGCTTTGCGTCGGTGATGGCGCGCGACAGGCCGTTGATCACGGTCTCGAAGGCGATGCCGCGATCGGTGTGGCCCTGCGGATCGAAGAACATCTCGACATGCCGGACATTGTCGGCCTGCGCGCGCTGCAGATAGGCGAAGGCAAGATCGTAGAAATCCTGCTCGGTGATCAGGACCGACATCCCCAGATAATAGACGTTGAGGAAATCCTGCAGGTTGTTGAAGCGGTAGGCGGCGTGGATGTCCTCGACCGAGGCATAGGGCAGGGCGATGCCGTTCCGCCGCGCCAGTGCGAACATCATCTCCGGCTCGAGGCTGCCCTCGATATGGATGTGGAGTTCGCATTTTGGCAGGCTTTTGATCAGGGTGTCAGTCGTGGCGGCCATATCGTTGCACCTTGTGCCGGAGCTTCCGGTCGGCAATCGCGGATGCCGCGCCGATGCGCCGGATGCTTCGCTGTCCCGGCCTGAACGCGGCGTCGAGCTGGTTTTGTCGGCGACCGCCGACGGATGATCGAACGGCGCATGAAGCTGGAAGATAACCCGATCGAGCGGGCCCGGTCAGCTTCGAAGTCGCGACGGTTGATGATTGCTCGGCGCGCCATGTCGATGGCGGGTGCTTGTCTGAGATATCTGTGCCGACCGATCCTGCCGAAGATCGAGAGCCCCCAGCGCTGGGGGCGACATGGGCGCTGGGGGCTTCGCACTATTCGCGACACTGAGCGGGTCGCGATCTGCAAGCAGCAGATATTCCGTTTCTTGCATGTACATAGTCGGCACGCCAGCGCCGATGCCTGTAAACCTTAAGAGTGGTGCGGCGCCCCCGCACCGAGCGTGCGGACAGGTGCGAAACCGACAGCATCGATTGTGCCGCTGGCGGGCTGCACCAGTCGAACGACATTCTGACAGGGAGATGTGCGGGCGATGTCGCGCCGGTGTTGGCGCGCCCAAGGGGAATCGAACCCCTGTTTTCGCCGTGAAAGGGCGACGTCCTGGACCGCTAGACGATGGGCGCTGACCGGCCGCTAAGGCCGGGGCGTTGTATAGTCAGGGATTGGCGGGGAGGCAAGGCACCGTATGCCCCGATCGGCAAAAACCGGCCGCCTTTACCAATGGCCGGTATTCGGCATCGAGGCCCAGGGCTCCGCCGGCGGCAGGGCATTGCCCTTCTGCAAGAGTTCGATCGACTGGCGGTCCGGCGAGCGGACGAAGGCCATCTGGCCGTCGCGCGGGGGCCGGTTGATGGTCACGCCGGCTTTCATCAGCCGCTCGCAGGTCTCGTAGATATTGTCGACCTCGAAGGCGAGGTGGCCGAAATGCCGCGCTTCGCTGTAATCCTCGGTGTCCCAATTGTGGGTGAGTTCCAGCAGTGGGCCCGGACGGCCTTGCCGTCTCGATTGCTCGACGACGGGCTCGTCATCCGGCGCCATCAGGAACACGAGGGTGAAACGGCCCTTCGGATCCTCGCGCCGGAATGATTCCTTCAGCCCGAGCTTGTTGCAGTAGAAATCCAGCGCGGCGTCGAGGTCGCGCACCCGCAGCATGGTGTGGAGATAGCGCATGGGCCCGGGTTCCCTCTCAAAGATGCCGTGAAGATGCCTGACGTAGTGGGCAGGCGCGGCGAGCGCAAGCCGTTGCGCATCGCGGCCGCGTCACGCCATATTCGGCCGCATCGCTACGCCCGCACATGAGAGCCCACTGGAATGATCGCGCCCGATCTTGAAACCGCGACCGCTTCGCTGCGCGAGATGATCGATGCGTCGGAACGCATCGTGCCGTTCACCGGCGCCGGCATCTCCACCGAAAGCGGTATTCCGGATTTTCGCTCGCCCGGCGGATTGTGGACCAAGACGCAACCGATTCCTTTCGATCAGTTTCTCGCGAGCCGCGAGATGCGCGACGAAGCGTGGCGACGCCGCTTCGCGATGGAAGAGTATTTCGGCCGCGCAAAACCCACACGCGGACACCTCGCGCTGGCATCGCTGTATCGGATCGGCAAGTCGCCGGGCGTGATCACGCAGAATATCGACAATCTGCACCAGGCCGCGGGCGTGCCGCCGGAACATGTGATCGAGTTGCATGGCAACACCACATTCGCGACCTGCCTCGACTGCGCGAAGCGGTACGAATTGACACACATCAAGGAAAAATTCGATTCGGCGGGCGGTCGTGCGCCGGATTGCGATTGCGGCGGCTATATCAAGAGCGCAACAATCTCGTTCGGACAGGCGATGCCGGAACAGGCGATGCTGCGGGCGCAGGAATGGGCGCAGGATTGCGACCTGTTCGTCGCGATCGGCTCGTCGCTCGTGGTATGGCCGGCGGCGGGCTTTCCGTTGCAGGCGAAAAAGAACGGTTCGCGTCTCGTGATTATCAACAGAGAGCCGACCGAGTTCGATTCGATCGCGGATCTGGTCATTCGCCATGATATCGGCGATACGCTGGCGCCTCTGATCGCTCACTGATTCGTGTCAAGATACTTTTGCACAGGGCCTCTGTAATCGTTTGCGGCCTTCATTTTCCCCTTTTACAAACACCGGTCAGTGTTACTCTTGAGACGAAGAGATTCGTCTCAAGCGTTCGGAAGAGACGCTAACAGAAGCGGCGGCGCGGCGGTCATGGCGTCCGGCGAGATGGGGACAAAGTTGTCCGGTGCAGGTTACGATCTGGGGCCAGATCGTCACACAGGGGTGGCGGATGAAACCGCTACCGACCTGGTTGAAATCTCAGGCACCATAAAATGGTTCGACGTGTCGAAGGGCTTCGGCTTCATCGTCCCTGACGATGGTTCCGCCGATGTCCTGCTTCACGTGACGTGCTTGCGCCGGGACGGTTTCCAGACCGCCTATGAAGGTGCACGCGTGGTCTGCGAAGTGCTGAACCGTCCTAAGGGGGCTCAGGCCTTCCGCATTCTCTCGATGGATGAGAGCACCGCGATCCATCCGGCGCAGATGCCGGCACCGCGCACGCATGTCACGGTGACACCGACGTCGGGACTCGAGCGCGTCATCGTCAAGTGGTTCAATCGCTTGCGAGGCTTCGGCTTCGTGACCCGCGGCGACGGAACTCCGGACATCTTCGTTCATATGGAAACGCTTCGCCGCTACGGCATGACCGAGCTGCGTCCCGGCCAGACCGTGCTGGTCCGCTTCGGCCCCGGCCCCAAGGGCCTGATGGCTGCGGAAGTGCATCCCGACGGTGGATCTCTCGGGCCGTCCTCACATTAGCTGACGTCCTGAGTCAGTCTCCGAGAGCAGCGTCCCGTCAGCCGAAGCGTTGCGGCCCTCGCAGGATCGTGAATCCAGCCTCGATCAAAACGCCCACTTTGCCATTTGTCCTCGAAAGCGAGCGCTTGTAAAAGCGACCGCGGCAAGTGGATGAATGCGGTGGGCCGGATTGACCTGGAACATCGGGGAATTCGGACCATCTGGACACCCGGAACGTGATCGCCGCTGACAGCATGTCTCGCGCGACCGATTCCACGGCAAGGCGGTTGGCGTAATGTCTTTGCAATCTGCATCATTGGCTTTCGTGCCGGCGCAGCGGTGCCTGCAGGCGGCGCTTGTGTTCGTGCTGGTGTTGATCGCGGGCCAGCAGGCGGCGCGCGCCGCCGACGACACGACGCTCGAGATCGTCACCCAGAACGGCGTCCACGTGTTCACCGTGGAAATGGCCAGGACCGACGAGGAGCGGCAGAAGGGTCTGATGTTCCGCAAGGAAATGCCGGAAGGCACCGGCATGCTGTTCGACTTCAAGCCCGATCAGAACGTCTCGATGTGGATGCGCAACACCTACATCCCGCTCGACATGCTCTTCATCAATGGCGACGGCACCATCCGGCGCATTGCGGAAAACACCGAGCCCATGTCCGAGCGGACCATTCCGTCGGGGGGGCCGGTTCGCGGCGTGTTCGAGGTGATCGCCGGCACCGCGAAGAAGCTCGGCATCAAGGCTGGCGACAAGGTCGCCCATCCGCTGTTTTCCGACCGGTAGCGCCGGAGGGACGGCACCGCCGCCGGGATTTTTTGCGAGCCCGGCCGTCCGCCATGCCGGTCTGCTTGCGGCGCCGCCGCAAAGTCCCTATTCATGCTCCGATGTCGGCCCGGATCGGGGCATAGCGCAGCCTGGTAGCGCATCTGCTTTGGGAGCAGAGGGTCGCAGGTTCGAATCCTGCTGCCCCGACCAACCGTTCCGCCGGCACGTGAGGGGATTTGCGAGCCACATGACCGCACGCATCTACAAGCCGGCCCGGACCGCGATGCAGTCCGGTACCGCCAAGACCAAGGCCTGGGTGCTGGATTTCGAGCCGGAAGCGCCGCGCGTGGTGGAGCCGCTGATGGGCTGGACCTCATCGACCGACATGAAGAGCCAGGTCCGGCTGCGCTTCGCCAGTCGCGAAGAGGCTGTGGCGTATTGCGAGCGGGAAGGGATCGCCTACCAGGTGTTCGAGCCGAAAGAGCCTGTCCGCCGCGCCATTGCCTATGCCGACAATTTCGCGTTCCAGCGGCGCGGTCTCTGGACGCACTGACGGACGCCTCCGGCACGGCCGACTGATCCGCCGCAAACCGGACGGCGCTCCGGGTTCCGAATAACCGTCTCCCTCTCTCTCTCTCTCTGCCCGGGCCATTGCCTGTCACGACGTGGGTGCGCGATAAGGGGACAGCCGATCTCCACAAAGCCGGGAGTGCGCTGTGGCAAAACCGCGTTTCCTCAATCCGCCGACGCTCTACAAGCCGCCGGGCTACAGCCATGTCGTCGAGGTCAGGGGCCCGGGGCGCGTCGTCTATATTGCGGGCCAGCTTGGATTCGATGCGCAGGGCAACCTGGTCGGCGCGCCCGGCGACTTTCGCGCGCAGGCAATGCAGGCCTTCGAAAACCTGAAGTGTGCTCTGGCCGCTGTCGGCGCCGGCTTCGGTGACGTGGTCAAGCTCAACAATTATCTGACCGACATGTCGCATTTGCCGGTGTTTCGCGAGGTGCGCGATCACTATTTCAATGTCTCGGCGCCGCCGGCTTCGACTACGATCGAAATTTCGAAATTCGCGCGCGACGGTGCGTTGATCGAAATCGAAGCGGTGGCGATGCTGGCGGACTAGATGATGGCCGCCGCAGCACGCGGGTTCGGTGTTCGGGCTGCAGCGGTCCTGCTGCTGATCGCAGTGTCGGTTGGCGCCGGCTCGTCGCAGAACCGGGACGCCCAGGCGGATGCGCCGGCCAAGGTCGATGTGGTGCGGGAACTGCAACGCGCCGTGCGCGAGAATGACCGGGCGTGGCTTGCGGCCCGCATTCGTTACCCTCTGCGCTATCATGGCCGGACCGTCGCGGTGATCCGCAATCGCGACGACTTCCTGCGCGGCTATGACAGTTTCGTCTCCGACCGGCTGCGCCGCGCGATCCTTGCGCAGGACCCCGAGCGGGTGTTCGAGAACTGGCAGGGCATGATGGTCGGCGAGGGCACCCACAATATGTGGTTGCGCGAAAGCGGGGAGGGCGATGCGGCCCGCTACGAGGTCGTGACGATCAACGATTCACGATAGACCGGCCGGTGTTGCGGGCCGCGATCCGGCCGGTTCGGCGATGGCGACCCCGGGATGACTCGAACATCCAACCGCCGGATTAGAAATCCGATGCTCTATCCAGTTGAGCTACGGGGCCTTGGTCTGCCGTGCCCTGGCGTGGGAATGTGCCGGACCCAGAGCAGGGCCCATATAGCTGCGTTCGGCCGGGCCTTCAAACGCCGCCCTGACGCTGCCCGCGCTTTTTTTACCGGTTCTGCATGGTGCGCCGGGCGCCGCGGGGCGCTAGGGTGATGTGGGGCAGAGAGGCGGCGGCAGGCTTCGGAGATCGCACCATGGCGATGATCGCTGAGACACGGATACCGGTCGACGCCGATGACCGGCTGCGCGGCATGATCCGAATCGAGGGTGGCACGTTCCACATGGGCTCGGATCGGCATTACCCGGAAGAGGCGCCGGTGCACCGCGTCAGCGTCGACGGTTTCTGGATCGACCGCACGCCTGTGACCAACCGGCAATTCAAGGACTTCGTCAAAGCCACCGGCCATGTCACCTTCGCGGAAATCCCGCCCGATCCGAAGGACTACCCGAACGCACTGCCGCACATGCTCTATGCCGGATCGCTGGTGTTCACACCGCCGGCGGGGCCTGTCGATCTGCGCAACTGGGGCCAGTGGTGGACCTTTCTTAAAGGAGCGGACTGGCGTCATCCATACGGCCCGAAGAGCAACATCAACGGGCTCGACAATCATCCGGTCGTGCATGTCGCCTATTCCGACGCGCTCGCTTATGCGCGCTGGGCCGGCAAGGATCTGCCGACCGAAGCGGAGTGGGAATTCGCCGCGCGCGGCGGGTTGGACGGCGCCGAATACGCATGGGGCGACGAACTCACGCCGGGCGGTGAACATCGCGCCAATACCTGGCAGGGAAATTTCCCGCATGAGAACTTGGCGCGCGACGGATTTACGCGCACGTCGCCGGTGACGGCGTTTCCGCCGAACGGATATGGCGTCCACGACATGATCGGCAATACCTGGGAATGGACGTCGGACTGGTATGCGCCGAAACACGAAGCCGATGCCGCGAAGGCCTGCTGCGTGCCGGAAAATCCGCGCGGCGCGCGCGAGGATGCAAGCTACGATCCCTGCCAGCCGGAGATCAAAATCCCGCGCAAGGTCTTGAAGGGCGGCTCGCATCTGTGCGCGCCAAACTATTGCCGGCGTTATCGCCCCGCCGCGCGGCATCCGGAGCCGGTCGATACCTCGACCAGCCATGTCAGCTTCCGCTGCGTGGTGCGAAAGGCTGAGCCCGCCTGAAACGCAAGCTGGCCGTGCAATTCGATCTTGCCGGAACGATTAGTTCGCCGCGAGGCGATTGGCCTTTTGCAGGCTGGCCATCAGTGGCTCGACGATTTCGTCTATCGCCCCGTGCCGCCGCATAAAGTCTGCTGGATCTCGTCCCACCGGTTCGTCCCGGGCCAACCGTTCCAAGGCGCGCTGGGCGTCCTGCGGCTTTCCGAGCTCGGTGTTTGCGACCGCCAGCAACAGCTGGCTGAAACCGGTATCACCGAGTGCAGCCCGCTCGGACACTTCCAGCATTCCGGCGTAATCGTGCTTGAGATAAAGATCGACCGCCACCAGGTGATAGTACCAACTCGGCGGATTCACGGTGCGCTCGATCGCGCGCTTGAGGATCGGGATGCCTTCCTCGAACTTGCCGCGCACGGCGAGACGCCAGCCCAGCTGCGCCAGCACCTCCGGGTCGTTGGGATTGAGCGCGGCAGCCTGGCGGGCGATGCGCTCGCTGTCATCGTAGCGCCCGAGATAGTGAAACGTCGCGGCGAGTGCCTTGAGCGCCAGCGGGTTTTTGGGCTGCAGGGTTGCGGCGCGTGAGGTTGCCTGAAGCGCCTTCTCGTATTCCTTCGCTCGTTCGCTATCGCCGGTATAGCCAAGCCGGCCGGCGTCCACGTGAAGCCATCCAAGCATCGCCCAGGCATCGCTGTAATCCGGGTCGCGCCTCACGGCCTGTTCGAGACACTGCAATGCGGGACCGAACTCCGTCCTGTTGAAGCTGCGCCGATAGCTGTAGGCGCGGAGCACACAGACATAGCTCTGCATGCTCGACCCCATCGGCGTCGCCCGTTGGATGCCAATATCGTTCCTGACCGCGCCATAAGGCTGGCCGATCGCGGTCGCGATTTCCGCGGCCATGTCGCTCTGGACCCCTATGATAGCCTGCGGATCGGATGGACGCCTGAACGCTCCGGTCCAGATCACCTGTCCGGTCTGAGCGCTCACCACCTGGGCTGCGACAAGGGTCTCTTCGGGATCGGTGCGGACGCTGCCGTGAACGACATAGGTCACGCCGAGATTTCGGCCCAGCTCGGCAGGGTCGCCCTTCATCTGGGTTTCGGCGGCTGCCGGCAAAGAATAGACGCGAAATCCGGGAAACCGGAACAGGTTGTTGACCAGCTCGATCCGGATGCCCTGGGCGAGGTAGGACGTGTTCTGCGTCGAGCCGAGCGCCTCGAAAGGCAGGATGACGAGGGCGGGTTCGCGTGCGGCGGCGGCCGAGGGGACCTGTGTTCGTCCAGCGAACAAGAACCAGCCAATGGGAACGACTGCAATCATCGTTGCGACCAGGGCGCCGGCGGCAAGGACATTCCGAAAATTCCGACCGCTTGCCGCAACGGCCTCCGGTTCGATGATGCTGTCCGCAACAGCGCTGACGTCCGCCGTGCGATCGCCATCGTCGGCCGAGCGCGCCTCCGGCTTGTGCTGCCATTCGATGCTGGGTGCGTAGGAGCCCTTGGGGATGGAGATGCGGACCGGATCATTGACGCCGGCATGAACGTAATAGCTGTCGAGATCGCGTCGCAGCCGCCTGGCTTCCAGGCGCACCACCGGGTCCGCGTTGGGGTCGAAGGTGTCGTCGCGGCCAAACACCGCTAGCGCGACGGAATACCCTTTCAGCCTGTCGGCTCTCCCGGCCAATGCCTCTTCAACGATATATCGCAGGAATTCACGCCGCTTTTGACTCGCGGGAAAGTGCTGGCTTGACAGTATACGGTCGAGTTCGCGGCGCGCGTCGTCCGGCGGTACGCTCGTGAGCTCCTGCTCCGGCTTGGTGACGATAGGATGTTGCACTGCGGCACGTCCTGCTGAGGACAGACAGACTATTTCAAACGAAACAACCCGCGATAGTCACAACGCGGTGTTGGCCAACCGATGACATTCATCCCACAATCTCGCGCTCCTTCCGAACGGATTGCCAGCGCCAAGTCATCGCTTCAACCCCGATCCCGGACGATCGCAGCGCCCCTCAAAATTCGTCGGAGTACCGAAATAGGGGGTGCGAACATGTTCGCACCTTCTGTGCAAACGGCCATGACGCTATCAGCGGTCGGGATGAAAGACAGTCAACGCTTCTGACGCGATGTTTCTGCCTCGGCGCGGCCGAAATCCGGACCTCTGCAATGGAGCAGATTTTAACAATCATCGATCGGTTTCCGCGCCGCGAATTCGAGATTCGTCAACGCTGCGCCAGCGATCAGCAATTTCGCTCCGTATGCGAGGACTATGAAGAAGCCTCGGCGGCGCTGCGTCATTGGGAGAAGGCGGCGCGAGAAGGAGATCGCCGGGTCGAGGAGTACCGTTTGTTTCTGACCGAACTGGAAGCCGAGGTCCTGGCGCAACTGGACAGGCCGCGCCGGAACGCGGGGTAACGATGCGGATCCCGGGAAGAGGGATCGGTCGAACACGAGATTGCACGTCCTTGAGGTCCGTCAGAATGACGTCCGATACTCCGTTTCGCCTGGCGTTGACGTTCACGTGGTTCGTTGTCGCGTTGTGCGTCGGTTTGCTCGTCATCGGCATCGTCTGGCACGGACTTTCGCTCGAGGTTCAGCAACGGTTCTGGACCAACATCTTCGACCGCTTCAGCGGGCCAATGACTTTCCGCGTCTTCCTGCAGCCGACGATGGCGTTCATCGCCGCCCTGCATGACGGGCTCAAGGATGCCCGCGGGGTGCACAAGTCTTTCTTCTGGTCGGCGTGGTTCGATCGCTCGCTCCCGACCGGGCGCCTGCGCGAGGGACTGATCTCGGTTGCACGGGTCCTGTTTCTCGGAATGAGCATGGATTTCATCTACCAGCTCAGGGAGCTGGATGCGTTCTACCCAGCGGAAGCCGCTGTGATCGCGATCCTGCTGGCCGTGATCCCGTATTTCATCTTCCGCTGGATCGTCGAAGTCGTCGCGCGCCGGTGGTTCGCGCGCCATCCGAAGTCGCAATCGCAGGAATAACGGAATGGACCCGGTCCATATCAAGTCGCCGACGGACGACCCTTCGGTCGAATTGGCCTCGCGCCGAACCGGCATGTCGTTCCAGCGCACCCGCATGAGCGCGGACCGTACGTTGATGTCGGTCATCCGCACGTCGCTGTCGCTGATCGGCTTCGGATTTACGATCTTCCAGTTTTTCGAGAAGTTGAAAGAAGCGGGAACGCTCGCCCACGCGGGCGCGCCGCGCAATTTCGGCATCGCGCTGGTTGCGCTGGGCATCGTCATGCTTGTCGGAGGGATCATCTACCACGTGCAGTTCATGCTGCATCTGCGTCATCAGCGTGAAGCGATGATTGCCGAGGGGCTGGTGCATGGCGAGAGCAAGTTTCCGGTCTCGCTGACGCTCCTGACTGCCGTCATCCTGCTGCTGATCGGCGTCACCGCGATAACCAGCATGCTGTTCAATATCGGGCCGTTCGGATGAGGCGAATGGAGAAAAACAAAGGAGACGAAGTCTAGGAGGCCGGCGCGAACGCGCCCATCAAAGTGCGGCAAGTTGGCTTTGGAATTCAAGAACGCTCAAACGTCACTGGGAAAGGGATAACGCTATGGCGAAGAAACCCAATTTTCTAATTCTATGGGGCGACGATATCGGCCAGTCGAACCTGAGTATCTACACCCGCGGCCTGATGGGCTACCGGACGCCCAATATCGACAAGATCGGGGAGCAGGGCGCGCTGTTCACCGACTATTACGGCGAGCAAAGCTGCACGGCCGGCCGCGCCTCGTTCATCACCGGTCAATCAGGGTTGCGTACCGGTCTGACCAAGGTCGGGTTGCCGGGCGCAGACCTCGGCATGCGTGCGGAGGATCCGAACATCCCCGAACTGCTGAAGCCGCTCGGCTATGCCACCGGCCAGTTCGGCAAGAACCATTTCGGCGACAAGGACGAGCACTTGCCGACGATGCACGGGTTCGACGAGTTCTTCGGCAACCTCTACCACCTCAATGCCGAGGAAGAACCTGAGCTTCCTGACTATCCAAACGAGAAGGACTTCCCGGATTTCAAGAAGAAGTTCGGTCCGCGCGGCGTGCTGCACTCCTGGGCGGATGGCAAGGGTGGCCAGAAGATAGAGAATACCGGCCCGCTCACCAAGAAGCGCATGGAAACCTGCGACATCGAATTCCTCGAAGCCGCGCAGAAATTCATCAGGCAGGCGGTCAAGGACGACAAGCCGTTCTTCGTCTGGTTCAACACCACGCACATGCATTTCCGCACCCATATCGAGGATCGCATCCGCGGTCAGTCGGGGCGCTGGCAGTCGGAATACCATGACTGCATGATCGAGCATGACAGGCATATCGGCATGATGCTCGACCTGCTTGACGAGCTCGGCGTGACCGACAACACCATGGTCATGTATTCGACCGACAACGGGCCGCACATGAATTCGTGGCCGGATGCCGGCATGACGCCGTTCCGCAACGAAAAGAACTCGAACTGGGAGGGCGCCTACCGTGTACCGTGTCTGGTGCGCTGGCCGGGCGTGATCAAGCCCGGCACGGTCGTCAACGACATCGTCGCCCATCTCGACTGGCTGCCGACCATCGTCGACGCCGCCGGCGATCCCAATATCAAGGAGAAGTTGAAGAAAGGCGGCGTCGAGGCGAACGGCAAGAAGTTCAAGGTCCATCTCGATGGCTTCAGCCTGATGCCGTTCTTTACCGGCAAGGCGAAGAAACCAGACCGAAAGGGCTTTTTCTACTTCACCGACGACGGCGATCTTGCCTGTCTGCGCTACGACAACTGGAAGGTCGTTTTCATGGAGCAGCGCGTCCGCGGCACATTGCAGATCTGGGCGGAGCCCTTCATAACGCTGCGCGTTCCGAAGATGTTCAATCTGCGAACCGATCCGTACGAGCGCGCGGACGTGACATCCAACACTTACTATGACTGGCTGCTCGACCACGTCTTCCTTCTTGTTCCCGCTCAGGTGGGCGTGGCTGAATTCCTGGGCACGTTCAAGGAATTCCCGCCACGGCAGAAGGCGGCAAGCTTCGGCATCGATCAGGTGATGGAGAAGATGACGGAAGCCGCCGCAGGCGGGCATCGCTAGCCTTTCCGAAAGCGCGAGACTTGGGCGGCGGGAGCCATCCCGCCGCCCGTCATGACAGCCGGGGATATCGCGCATGCTGAAGGAATGGCTGGTCGCCGTCACCGAGCAGGCCGTGGTCGTCATCGACTTCATGGCGCTGATCGTGATCCTGATCGGCACCTTCGAGGCTTTCATCCGCGGTGGCTGGGTCCTTGTGTCCTCGCGGTCCGGGCATGAGCGGCGCGATGTGTGGCTCCGATACGCGCGCTGGCTGGTGGCGGGGCTGACGTTCCAGCTCGCCGCCGATATCATCGAGACATCGATCACGCCCTCCTGGGAGGAGCTTGCCAAGGTTGGCGCGATCGCGGTGATCCGGACGTTCCTGAATTTCTTTCTCGAACGCGATCTGAACGAAGTAAGAGAACGCGAACGCGAAGCAGCGGAAGCGCGATAGGAGAATTGAATGGCGTGGCGAAATGCGCTGAGATCGCTGACGCTGGCGGGCGCGATCCTGCTCGCCACGCTGGCAGCGGTATCGGCCCAGACCGATCCGCTGCCCTCATGGAACGAGGGCGCGGTGAAAAAGGCGATCACCGATTTCGTCACCCGGGTGACGACGCCGGGTTCACCTGATTTCGTGCCGGAGCCCGAACGGATCGCGACTTTCGACAATGACGGCACGCTGTGGTGCGAAATGCCGTTCTATTTCCAGATGGCGTTTGCGTTCGACCGCCTCAGGGCGATGGCGCCCCAGCATCCGGAATGGAAAACCAAAGAGCCGTTCCGTTCGCTGCTGAAGGGCGATGTCGCCACCGCGGCGAAAGCCGGCGAGAAGGGGCTGCTGGCCGTGATGGCGGCCACTCATTCCGGCATGACGGTGTCGCAGTTCGAAGTGCTGGTCAGCGACTGGATCAAGACCGCGCGGCATCCGCGGTTCAAGCGGCCCTATAACGAACTGGTCTACCAGCCGATGCTGGAGGTGCTGACGTATCTGCGCGCCAACGGCTTCAAGACCTTCATTGTCTCCGGTGGCGGCATGGATTTCATGCGCCCTTGGGCGCCGGCGGCCTACGGCATCCCGCCGCAGCAGATCGTGGGCTCGTCCGGCGTCACGCAATTCCGGTTCAACAAGGACGGCAAGGGCGAATTGGTCAAGACCGCGAAGGTGGACTTCATCGACGACGGTCCGGGCAAGCCGGTCGGCATCAACCGCAATATCGGGCGTCAGCCGATCATCGCGTTCGGCAATTCCGACGGCGACCTGCAGATGCTGCAATACACGACGTCGGGCACCGGCGCGCGGCTTGGTGTCTATGTGCACCACGACGATGCGGTGCGGGAATATGCCTATGACCGCAAGTCGCAAATCGGCAGGCTCGACAAAGGGCTGGATGAAGCGCCGAAATGGGGCTGGCCGGTGATCTCGATGAAGAACGACTGGAAAGTGATCTTTCCGTTCGAGATGAAGTAGGCGGGGGATCGCCCTGGCTGGCCCCGGCACGATCCTTGGATGCAGCGATGTGGATACGAGTGGCGTGACGGCCGGTCCGAAGCGGATGGGCATTTTCCAGCGCAACGGAAGTTGCAATAGTTCATGAGTTGAGGTTGTGCGAGTCGGGGGGCGTCCGTGACCGGGATAAAGTTACGCGCGGGTTTACGCGGTTACATGGTGGCGGCTGTCGTGGCGGGAGCCCTGGCGCCATGCCAGGCGCTCGCCGATCAGGGCGGCGTCAGCTTCTATGTCCCGGGATTGTTCGGCAGCTTCGCCGCATCACCGCTGGTGCCGGGCTGGAGCCTCGCGACCATCTACTACCACACCTCGGTGGAGGCCAGCGGCGCGCTCGCGGCGGCCAAGCAGGTGGAAATCGGCCGGCTAAACCCGCGCAACGTGCCGGTCAATCTCAGTCTCGATCTCAATCTCACCGGTCGCGCCGATATTGTCTTTGCCTCGCCGCAATATGTCTTCGAGCAGAAGATCCTGGGTGGCCAGTTCGCGCTCAGCATGCTGGCCGCCTATGGCCGCAATGCCGCGACGCTCGACGGCACGCTTACCGCATCCGCCGGTCCGTTGACCGTCACGCGGCAGGGATCGATCTCGGATTCGGTCACGGCTTTCACCGACGTGTTTCCGCAGGCCAGCCTGCGCTGGAATGCCGGCGTGCATAACCTGATGGTTTACACCACGACCAATGTCCGGGTCGGCAGCTACGAACGGACACGGCTCGCCAATACCGGGCTCGGCTTCAATGGCTGGGACAGCGGCCTGGGCTATACCTATCTCGATCCCACGAAAGGCCACGAATTCTCCGCGACCTTCGGGGTGACCTACAACAACGTCAATCACGACACCGGCTACCAGAACGGTGTCGATTATCATCTCGATGTTGCTGCGGCGCAGTTCCTGAACAAGCAGTTCTACGTTGGCGCGGTGGGTTATGCCTACAACCAGTTCACCGACGACAAGGGCGCGCCTGCCTTCGTGCAAGACCCGAAGTCGCGCGTCTTCGGCATTGGGCCGCAGCTGGGTTACCTGTTCGAGGCGGCGCCTGGTGTCGCCGGACTGTTGGCGGTGAAGGGCTATTACGAGTTCGAGAGCCATTACCGTGCTGAAGGCTGGAACGTCTGGCTGACGCTCAATCTCTCGCCGGCGGCGCCGACCGAGCAGAAGTCGGCGCCGGCGCGCCGTCCGCAATGGAAGTAAGCCGCGCGAAGCCAACCGGATTCTACGGACAATGGACGCTGATTTCGCGCTTGTGATCGGCGGCGATATTGACGCGGTATAAAAGGTCACGAACTCGACACCTTTTGTCGATGACCTGAAGCAGTCCCGCCGGAATCGTTCGCCGCCGGGGAGGAGGATCCCGCCCATGTTCGCGTCCATCCGCGCTGGCCTGTTTGCCGCGCTGCTCGCCTGCGCCTTCTCCGTGTCCGCCATTCCGCCCGCCGCAGCCCAGACGCCAGATGCGGAGAAGCCATTCTCGCGCAGCGATCTCGATGACGCCGCGGTGCGGCTGGAAGCGCAGATCAAGACCGATTCCGGACAGGTCACCAAGCCGGCGGGCCAGCTCCGCCGCGAGATGGACGAGGCCTTCAAGAAGAACGATTTCCGCGCCGGCCTGCAATTGCTTGGGCAGATCGTTTCGGTGGAGCCGGACGATGCCACCAGCTGGCTGCGCCTGGCACGCAGCGTGGCGCAGATCCGCCCGGCCAATGCGAAGGAGCGCACCCTGCTGCTGGAGCGCTCGGCGACTGCGGGCTACATCGCCTATGAGCGATCCGACGACCCGGCGGAGCAGGCCGAGGCGCTGCGGATCATCGGCAATTCCTTTGCTGAGCGCCGCGTATGGCGGCCGGCGCTCGACGCGCTGCGCTACTCGCTCGAGCTGCGCGAGGTGGCCGACATCCGTGCGCAGTTCGAACGGCTGCGAGAAGAACACGGCTTCCGGCTGCTCGATTACACAGTCGATGCCGATGCGTCGTCGCCGCGCGCCTGCTTCCAGTTTTCCGAGACCCTGCCGGGAAAGCGCACCGACTTCCTGCCGTTCATCTCGGTGCCGGGCATCGACCGGCCGGCCGTCACCGCCGACGAGAAGCAGCTTTGTATCGAGGGCCTGAAGCACGGCGAGCGTTACACCATCACGCTGCGCGCCGGCCTGCCGTCGACCGCCGAACCGCTGGCGCGTGCCGCCGACTTCACCATCTATGTCCGCGACCGCCGGCCGCAGATCCGCTTTACGGGAAAGTCCTATGTGCTGCCGCGCACCGGTCAGCAGGGCATTCCGCTGGTTGCCGTGAACAGCAAGGTGGCCAAGGTCGACATCTATCGCGTCGGCGACCGTAATCTGATCGACACCGTGCTCGGCAGCGATTTCCAGCGCGCACTCTCCCGCTACGATGCCGAACAGCTACGTGACGAGCGCGGCCAGCAGGTTTGGACCGGCGAGCTCGCGCTTGAATATTCGCTCAATAACGAAGTCACGACCGCGTTTCCGATCGACCAGGCGCTGGGCGAACTGAAGCCCGGCGTGTATGCGATGGTTGCGGCGCCCAAGGATGCCGATCCGGGCGACGATTTTTCCACGCTGGCCACGCAATGGTTCATCGTATCCGATCTCGGCCTGGCGGCGTTTTCAGGCAATGACGGCATCCATGCCACGGTCAATTCGCTGGCCACGACCGCACCGGTCAGCGGCATGGAAGTGCGGCTCTTGTCGCGCAGCAACGAGGTGCTGGCGATCCGGCGCACCGATGCCAATGGACAGGTGCAGTTCGAGTCTAATCTGACCCGCGGCGAGGGCGGTCTGTCGCCGGCGCTGATCGTCGCCAGTGCCGCCGCGGACTACGCCTTCCTCAGTCTGAAAACGCCGGCCTTCGATCTGTCGGATCGCGGGGTGGCCGGGCGCAAGGCGCCGGATGGCCTCGATGCGTTTGTCGTGACCGAGCGCGGCGTCTATCGCACCGGCGAGACCGTGCACATCACGGCATTGCTGCGCGATGCAGCGTCGATCGCAGCACCGGGCGGTGTGCCTCTCACGCTCGTGGTCGAGCGGCCGGATGGTGTCGAATACCGGCGCATGGTGCTGAAGGACGAAGGGCAGGGCGGCCGTTCGCTGTCGATGCCGATCGCCCAGACCGCCTTGACCGGCACCTGGCGTGTGAAGGCCTTCACCGATCCGAAGCGCCCCGCAATCGGCGAGGCCACCTTCATGGTGGAAGACTATGTGCCGGATCGCCTCGAATTCGAACTGGCGTCGCCCACCGGCAAGATCGCGCCGGATGCGCCGGCCGAGATCACGCTGACCGGACGCTTCCTCTACGGCGCGCCCGCGGCCAATCTCGATATCGAAGGCGAGTTGCTGGTCAGCGCCGCAAAGGAACGGCCGGGATTTCCCGGCTATCAGTTCGGCACCGGCGAACGGGTGGATGCCGAACAGCAGCCGCTGAACGACCTGTCCGCAACCGATGAAAACGGCAAGGCCACCTTCGAGGTTTCGCTCGACAAGCTACCGACCACCGAGCGTCTGCTCGAAGCGCGCATTACGATCCGGCTGGCCGAGTCCGGCGGACGCGCGGTGGAACGCAAGCTGACGCTGCCGGTCACGCCGGCGGGCGACATGATCGGCGTGCGGCCGCTGTTCAACGGCCGTTCGCTCGGCGAGAGCGACAACGCCAGCTTCGACGTGATCATGGTCGATCCGGACGGCAAGCGGATCGTCAAATCCGGGCTACGCTACGAATTGCTGCGCATCGAGAGCCGCTACCAATGGTACCGGCAGAACGGCTACTGGAATTATGAGCCGGTGAAGTCGTCGCGGCGGATCGCCGATGGCAGCATCGATGCCACGGACGGTCAGCCGGCGCGCATTTCGCTGCCGGTGACCTGGGGCCGCTATCGCCTTGATGTGTCCGATGACAGCGGCGCGTTGACCCAGGTGTCGTTCGATGCCGGCTTCTACGCCGAGGCTGGTTCCGATACGCCCGACCTGCTCGAAATCGCGCTCGACAAGCCGGAATACCGGGCCGGCGACACCATGAATGTTGCCGTCACCGCCCGCAGCAACGGTCGCGTGACCCTCAACGTGGTCGGCGACCGCATGCTGTCGACGGTCACCGCCGATGTGAAGACCGGCATCAACCAGCTTTCGGTGCCGGTCGGCAAGGACTGGGGCAACGGCGCCTATGTGGTCGCGACGCTGCGCCGCCCGCTGGATGCCGCGGCGAAGCGAATGCCGGGCCGCGCCATCGGCGTGCAATGGTTCTTCGTCGACAAGGCGACCCGCACGCTCGGCATGGACATGACGCTGCCGCAGGTGATCCGGCCCAACACCACGCTGCGGGTGCCGGTGAAACTGACCGGGCTCACGCCCGGCGAAGACGCGCGCATTGTCGTTGCCGCGGTCGATGTCGGCATCCTCAATCTCACCAATTACAAGCCGCCGGCTCCGGATGAGTATTTCCTCGGCCAGCGCCGCCTCAGCGCGGAGGTGCGCGACCTTTACGGACAGCTTATCGACGGTATGCAGGGCACCCGCGGCGCGATCCGCACCGGTGGCGACGATGGCGGCGGCGCGATGGAAGGCTCGCCCCCGGCGCAGAAGCCGCTCGCACTCTATTCCGGTATCGTGCAGGTGAAGCCCGACGGCACCGCCGAAGTCGCGTTCGAGATTCCGGCCTTTGCCGGCACCGCACGAGTCATGGGTATGGCCTGGAGCCGCGGCCGCGTCGGCAAGGCCGTGGGCGACGTGATCATCCGCGATCCGGTGGTGGTGACGGCGACATTGCCGCGCTTTCTCAATACCGGCGACAGGTCGACGCTCCATCTAGACCTCGACAATGTCGAAGGGCAGGCGGGCGATTATGCTGTGACGATCGCGGCGCAGGGCGCTTCCGGCGCCGCGGCCAGGATCGAAGACAAGATCACGCTGCGCCAGAAACAGCGTCAGGCCGTGTCGTTTCCGCTCGAGGTCTCTACCGCCGGCGCCGCCAAAATCACCGTCAATGTGAGTGGGCCCGGCGGCTTCAAGCTTGAGCGCGACTATGCGCTGACCGTGCGGCCGGCCAACCAGTTGCTCACCCGACGGACGGTGCGCCAGATCGCCAAGGGCGAAAGCATCACGCTGTCGAACGATCTGTTCGCCGATCTCGTCCCGGGCACCGGCAGCGTCGCGCTGTCGGTCGGGCCGTCGACCGCGCTGGATGCGGCGGCGATCCTGAAGTCGCTCGATCGATATCCGTTCGGCTGCTCCGAACAGATCGCGAGCCGCGCCATGCCGCTTCTATACGTGAATGACCTTGCGGCGTCGGCCCAGCTCGCGCTCGACACCGATGCCGACCAGCGCATCCGCGACTCGATCGACCGGCTTCTGGCGCGGCAGGGAAGCAACGGTTCGTTCGGCCTGTGGTCGACCGGCGGTGACGATCCCTGGCTCGACGCCTATGTCACCGACTTCCTGACCCGGGCGCGCGAACGTGGCTTCGCCGTTCCGGATGCCGGCTTCAGGCTCGCGATCGACCGGCTGCGCAACAACATTTCGGTGGCGCCCGAACCCTCCAAGGATGGTGGCCGTCAGCTCGCCTATGCGCTCTATGTTCTGGCGCGCAACGGCTCGGCGCCGGTCGGCGATTTGCGCTATCTCGCCGATACCAAGCTTGCGGCGCTCGCCACCCCTATCGCGAAGGCGCAGCTTGCGGCCGCGCTCGGCCTGCTCGGCGACAAGCTACGTGCCGATCGCGTGTTCCAGGCGGCGCTGGATCAGCTCTCACCGCAGCCGAAGCTGGAATTCGGTCGCGAGGATTACGGATCGGCGCTGCGGGATTCGGCGGCGCTGGTGACGCTTGCCTCCGAGAGCAACGCGCCACGGCCGACGGTTGCGGCCGGCATCTCCCGGATCGAGGCGGCGCGTCAGTTGTCAGTCGTAACTTCGACACAGGAAAATGCGTGGCTGGTGCTGGCGGCACGGGCGATCGCGAAGGACGCAACGGGCGTGGCGCTGTCCGTGAACGGAGCCAGGCGGCAGGGCGCGCTGTATCGCAGCATCAACGCCGCTGCCTTGCAGACCGCGCCGCTCACCGTCGCCAATAACGGCGAGGAGACCGTGCAGGCGGTGGTGTCGGTGACCGGCGCGCCGATTGTGCCGGAACCTGCCGCGGAGAGCGGCTTCAAGATCGAGCGCAACTATTTCACGCTCGATGGCGAGGCGGTGGATATCGCGACGGCCAAGCAGAACGACCGCTATGCGGTGGTGCTGAAGATCACCGAAGCGCAGCCGCAATTCGGACGGATCATCGTCGCCGATTATCTGCCGGCCGGCTTCGAGATCGACAATCCGCGTCTGGTCTCGTCCGGCGATACCGGCACGCTCGGCTGGATCCAACTCGCCAAGGCGCCGGAGCATGCCGAGTTCCGCGACGATCGTTTCACTGCGGCGTTCAATCGCAACGCCCAGGACCCGGCGATCTTCACGGTGGCCTATGTGGTGCGGGCGGTGGCGCCCGGCAGCTATATCCATCCGCAGGCTTTCGTCGAGGACATGTACCGGCCCGACCGTTTCGGCCGCACCGCGACCGGCAAGGTCCAGGTGACGACCGGCAAATGAGGCGCGCGCTCGCCATTGCCCTGTCTGGCACGGCGCTGCTCGCAGGCGGCGCCCTTGCGGCAGGATTGTGGGTTCGGGCGTTGCCGCCTTTGCCGCTGCCGGCCGCCTTGTCCTATTCGGTCGAAGTGGTGGACCGGGACGGCCGGTTGCTGCGGCCCTATGCGACGGAACAGGGCCGTTGGCGGCTGAAAGCGGATGTCGAGGATGTCGATCCGCGTTATCTGGCGATGCTGATCGCCTACGAGGATCGGCGCTTCTACAAGCATTACGGCGTTGATCCGTGGGCGCTTGTGCGGGCCGCCTGGCAGTGGGCGGTCCATCGCGAGATCGTGTCCGGGGCATCCACCATCACGATGCAGGTCGCGCGCCTGCTCGAACCGCGCAACGAACGCACGCTCGGCGCCAAGCTGCGACAGATGGTGCGCGCGATCCAGCTCGAACGCGCGCTGAGCAAGGACGAGATCCTGTCGCTGTATCTGTCGCTCGCACCCTATGGCGGCAATCTCGAGGGCGTGCGTGCGGCGTCGCTTGCCTATTTCGGCAAGGAGCCGAAACGGCTGTCGCGCGCCGAAGCCGCACTCCTCGTGGCGCTGCCGCAATCGCCGGAAGCGCGGCGTCCCGACCGCTCGCCAGAGCGCGCCAGGCGGGCCCGCGCGCGTGTCCTCGATCGGGTCGCAGATGCGAACGGCATTCCTGCCGACGAGGTTGCGGCCGCCAAAACCGGACCGATGGCGTTGCAGCGCCTGGCCATGCCCGCGCTCGCACCCCATGCCGCCGATCAGGCGGTCATCGCAACGCCGGACAGCCGGCGAATCGAACTCACGCTCGATGGGCGGTTGCAGCAGGCGCTTGAGATGCTGGCGCGCGAGCGCGCAGATGCGCTGGGGACCGAAATTTCAGTCGCGATCGTCGCGGTCGATCACGCCAGCGGTGAAATCCTCGCCCGCGTCGCTTCGCCAGATTTCTTCGACAAGGAGCGCGCCGGGCAGGTCGACCTGACGCGTGCCTTGCGCTCGCCGGGTTCGGCGCTCAAGCCCTTTATCTATGGTCTCGCTTTCGAGGACGGACTCGCGCATCCGGAAACCCTGATCGAAGACCGTCCGGCCCGCTACGGCAATTACGCGCCGGAGAATTTCGATCTGACCTTCCAGGGCACGGTGCCGGTGCGCAAGGCGCTGCAATTGTCGCTGAACGTGCCGGCGGTGGCGCTACTCGATCGGGTCGGCGCCGCGCGCCTGAGCGCGCGGCTGTCGCAAGCCGGTGGCGACATGGTGTTCCCCAAGGGCGAAGTGCCCGGCCTTGCCATGGGTCTGGGCGGCGTCGGCGTGACCCTGACCGACCTCACCATGTTGTATGCCGGGCTGGCGCGGCAGGGCACGACCATTCCGCTGGTCGAGCGGCGCAGCGAGACCGCGCTGGCGCGTCCGCCGCGCCGGCTGCTCGACCCGGTGGCGGCCTGGTATGTCGGCAATGTGCTGATCGGCAGCCCGCCGCCGGAGAACGCGGCCCGCAACCGCATCGCCTTCAAGACCGGCACGTCGTACGGCTATCGCGATGCCTGGGCGGTCGGATTCGATGGCCGGCGCACCATCGGCGTCTGGGTCGGGCGGCCGGACGGCGCGCCGGTGCCGGGCATCCTCGGGCGGACCGCGGCGGCGCCGATCCTGTTCGACGCGTTTGCCCGCTCCGGCGAGCTTCCGGCGCCACTTCCGCCGGCGCCGAAGGGGGCGATCCTGGCCGTCAATGGCAAGCTCCCGCTCCCGCTCCAGCGCTTCGATTCCGACGGCCCGGCCGCCCGTCACGGCGAGCGCGTCCGCATCATGTTCCCGCCGCATGGCGCGCGACTCGAACTGGCCTCGGTCGATGGCAAGCCTGAGCCGGTTGCGCTGAAGATTGCCGGCGGTGTTGCGCCGCTGACAGTGCTGGTTAACGGCGTGCCGCAGGAGCGCGGCTCAGGGCGCACCATTTTCTTCGATCCGAAGGGCCCGGGCTTCGTCCGGCTGACCGTGGTTGACGGAAAAGGCACAGCCGACAGCGTCATGGTGCGGTTGCAGTAACCGGTTCTTCCCGGCCCCTGCCTTTTTCCCTATGGTCCGCCCGCATGGCGACCGGTTGGAATGAGAACAGCTTCACCAAACGCAGTCCGCGCGACACCTGGCAACGGGGGCTCGGCGGCCTGCTCGACTTTGCGTCCGCGACCGATACGCGCGCGATCGTCGTCGTCCTGATCTTTTCGCTGCTGGCGTTTCTGCCTGGGCAGTCCAAAATCCCGCCCATCGATCGCGATGAGGCGCGTTTCGCACAGGCCACCAAGCAGATGGTCGCCACCGGCGACTATATCGACATCCGGTTCCAGAACGATGTCCGCTACAAGAAGCCGATCGGGATCTACTGGCTGCAGGCGGCCGCTTTACACGCAGCGGAATTCGTCGCCCGGCGCGACATGGACACGCGCATTTACGTCTATCGCATTCCATCGGTGATCGGCGCGATCGGCGCGGTCCTCGCGACCCTGTGGGTTGCCGGCATGTTCGTGAGCCGGCGCGCGGCCGTGCTGGCGGCGCTGATGATGGCAGCGTCGATCATGCTCGGGGTCGAGGCGCGTCTCGCCAAGACCGATGCGATGCTGCTCTTCGCGGTCGTCTTGTGCATGGGCGTACTCGCGCGCGCGTACCTGCCGCGTCCCGACGGCGAGCGCGAGAACCCGGCCTTGCCGTTCGTGTTCTGGATCTCGCTTGCGGCGGGCGTGCTGCTGAAGGGCCCGCTGATCCTGATGTTCATCGGATTGCCGGTGGTGACACTGATCGCAATCGACCGGTCGGCGTCCTGGCTGAAGGCGCTGCGCCCGCTGATCGGCATACCGATCTTTCTGCTGGCGGTGGCGCCGTGGTTTGTCGCAATCCTGATGCGCACGGGCTCGACATTCTTCTCCGACTCCATGGGCGAAGACATGCTGAGCAAGGTCTATAGCGGGCAGGAGGGACATGGCGCTGCGCCTGGCTATTACGTCGTACTCTTCTTTCTGACCTTCTGGCCGGCCTCACTGCTGGCCGGCATGGCGGTACCGGGCGTGTGGCGGGAGAAATGGGAGACGCCGGTCAAGTTCCTGCTGGCCTGGCTGGTGCCGGCGTGGCTCGTGTTCGAAATCATCATCACCAAGCTGCCGCATTACGTGCTGCCGCTCTATCCCGCGATTGCCATCCTGCTCGCGCGTGCGATCGAGACCAGGCAGATGTCGCCCACAAAATGGATGGAGTGGGGAACGTTCTGGTGGTTCGCGGTTCCGGTGGTGATCTTTGTCGGATCGCTGGTCCTGCTGGTGCATTATGAGGGCGACCTCGGCTGGCGCGCATGGCCATTCCTCGCGGCGGCGATCGTGTTCGGTTTTCGCGCGTGGTGGCTCTACGACATCGACGGAATCGAGCGTTCGCTGTTGCGCGCGTCGGTCACCACCCTGTTGCTGTCGATTGCGGTCTATTGGTCCGTCATTCCGGCGCTTGCCGCGGTGTTTCCGAGCGTTGCAATTCAGCGCACGATCCATGCCACCGGTTGCGCAAATCCGAGGATTGCGGCCGCCGGCTATCACGAGCCGAGCATGGTGTTTCTATCTGGAACCGACACCGCATTGACGAACGCCGCCCGGTCTGCGGATTTTCTGAAGGGCGGCGATGAATGTCGCTTTGCTGTCATCGAGACCTCGCTCGAGCGAACTTTTGCACGGCGGGCGGAGGCAATTGGCTTGCGTTACGGGCAGGTGGGACGTTTTGACGGCTACAGCCTCGGAAGCGGCGGGCGGGTTTCGCTGAAAATCTATCGCTCGCGCGGAGATCAGTGAGCGCTGCGGCGGTCTTGGGCAGCGGTGTAGAGATCGTCACGGCGGTGTCACCTAAAGCTGCTGTTCCAGTCGGAAGGACTGGGAGCACAGCGTGTCGAAAAACCGGACCATCGTCGCAACTGCTGTTGCGTCAGCGTTTCAGAGGCCGCGGCGTCTGTCCGGGACCGGACCGCACTGGCCGGCTGTCAACGTTACCGTCACCGCAGCGCTTGCCTTCGTGTCAGTGTTTCTTGCCGCCAAGCTTCTGCTGGATGTGTGGAGCATCACCGAGGCGCGACATCTCCCGCGCTCTATTGTCGATCTGTCGGGACGGATCTCAGCCTACGGCAAGTCGGGCTGGCTGCTCTGGTCGATGGCGGGGCTTCTTGTGCTCAGCATTGGTGCCGGTCTCCGGGCAGCAAGACGGGCCGACCGCTTGGTTTTCGCCAGCGTGTCGCTTCGGCTCGCATTCCTGATTTCGGCGATCGGGTTGCCCGGATTGCTGTCCGCGATCCTGAAACCGCTGATCGGGCGCGCGCGCCCTTATTTGACCGGCGAGCCCGACGCGTTCTTCTATGCGCCATTCACCTATTTTCGCGAAGTGTTCGTGGGGACCATCCCGTTTCCCGAATACGCCTTCGGCAGCATGCCGTCCGGCCATGCCACCACGGCAGTTGCGCTTGCGGTCGCGTTCAGCGCGCTATGGCCGCGACTATGGCCGTTGGTGTGGGGCTTCGCCGTCATCATCTGCATGACCCGACTCACTATCGCCGTACATCATCCGACCGACGTCATGGTCGGCGCCGCAATCGGTGGTCTCGGCGCACTCGCGATCCGAAATTATTTCGCCGCACGCCGCTGGGTCTTCGCCGTCGACACACAGGGCAGGGTCGAGGCGATGCCCGGGCCGACACCTCGGCGGCTGGTCCGCGCTTGCATGCGGTTGTGGAGTCGCTCATGACCGGCCGCAGATTTGCCTCGCCGATGTATGGCATCGACATTTCGGTGGTGGTGCCGGTTCACAATGAAGCCGGCAATGTCGCCGAACTCGCGGCCGAAATCGTCACGGCGCTGCGAGGGCGGGCGTCTTTCGAAATGGTGTTTGTCGACGATGGTTCGACCGATGGGACGGGCGCCGAACTGGCCCGGCTCGCAGCGCTCTATCCCGAGATGCGGCCGATCGCCCATGATCGAAAGAGCGGGCAATCTATCGCGGTCGTGAGCGGCGCGCGGGCGGCACGCGGTTCGACGGTCGTGACCATCGACGGTGACGGCCAGAACGATCCGAAATTCATTCTCGAGCTGGCGGAGACTCTGTCTGCAGGCCGGCCGGACATCGGCCTGGTCGCCGGACGGCGAACCGGCCGTAAGGCGACCCGCTTCAAGAAGCTGCAATCGCGGATCGCCAATACCGTACGCGGCGCGATTTTGCGTGACGGCACGACCGATACCGGTTGCGGGCTGAAGGCCATTCCGCGCGATCTGCTTTTGCGGCTGCCCGTATTCGACGGCCTGCATCGCTTCCTGCCCGCGCTGGTTCGCCGCGAAGGCTATGCGGTGGTTCAGGTCGACGTGGTCGATCGCGACCGACGGCAGGGCGTTTCCAAATACGGCATGTGGGACCGGCTGTGGGTTGGCCTGTTCGATCTGATGGGAGTGTGGTGGCTGATCCGCCGCCGCAAAACGGTTCCGAAGGTGAGGGAGTTGGGATGCGATGCTGATCGATCTGTCGCGGATGGTCGGGAGCTATTTGCAGGACGTGTTCGTTACTAACCTGGACTGGTGGGTGCTGGCCGGGTTCGTCGCGCAAGCCTTCTTCACCGCACGTTTTGTCGTGCAATGGATCGCGTCGGAGCGCGCCGGCCGCAGCGTGATCCCAGTCGCATTCTGGTTTCTCTCGCTGGTCGGCGGCGTGATGCTTCTGGTCTATGCCTTGTATCGCAAGGACCCGGTTTTCATCGCCGGCCAATCGTTCGGCGTATTCGTCTATATGCGCAACCTCACCTTCGTGATCCGCGAGCAGAAAGCGGAGGTTGCGCCGGCTCAGGCGCGCGCCGCCTCGTGAAGCGCGGCGAAGCCGCCTTCGAGATCGGCAATCAGGTCCCGGGTATCCTCGAGCCCGATATGGAAGCGCAGGCAGGGGCCGCCCGGCTCCCACGGGGTGGCGGTGCGATAGTCCTTGCAGTCGAACAGGATCACCAGGCTCTCATAGCCGCCCCAGGAAAAGCCCATGCCGAACAGCGACAGCGCATCGCAAAAGGCATAGAGCGCTTTCTCGGACACCGGCTTCAGCACGATGCTGAATAGCCCTGACGCGCCGGTGAAGTCGCGCTTCCAGATCGCATGTCCGGGGTGCGACGGCAGGGCCGGGTGAAGCACGTTCAGCACCTCCGGCCGCTGCTCGAACCAGCGTGCGATCTCGAGCGCGGAACGCTGGTGGCGCTCCAGCCGCACCGACAACGTGCGAAGTCCGCGCTGCGCGAGATAGATGTCGTCGGGGCCAGCACAAAGCCCGAAATTTCCGACCATCTCGTTGAGCATCGGCCAGGTCGCCTCATTGGCCGAGACCGTGCCGAACATGATGTCGGAATGACCGCCGATATATTTGGTGCCGGCCTGGATCGAGAGGTCGACGCCATGCGCGAACGCTGAATAGTAGAGTGGGGTCGCCCAGGTATTGTCCATCAGCACGAGCGCGCCGTTGTCATGGGCGACGCGCGCGATTGCCGGCACATCCTGCATTTCGAAGGTTTGTGATCCGGGCGCTTCGACGAACACGGCGCGGGTATTGGGCTTAAACAAGGCTGCGATGCCGGCGCCGATCAGCGGGTCGTAGTAGCTCGTCTCCACCCCGTACCGGTTCAGGATCGTGTCAGCAAAAGTACGGGTCGGGCGATAGACGCTGTCCGTGATCAGCAGATGGTCGCCCGCCGACAATACCGACATCAGCGCGGTGGAAACGGCAGCCGCCCCGGACGGCAGCAGCGCAACCCCCGCGCATTGCGGACCTTCGATCTCGCGCAGTGCGTTTTCCAGTGCTTCCGAGGTGGGGGTGCCACGCCGGCCGTAGCGGTAGCGCGCCCGGTGCGCCACCATGTCAGCGGCGGTCGGATAGAGCATGGTCGAGGCGTGATAGACCGGCGGGTTGACGAATCCGTGATACTCCCGCGGCGTGCGCCCGCCGGTGACGAGCCGGGTGTCGGGCTTGAGGTCGCGGGGCTCGTTCGGTTTGCTCATGGGGCTTTCCTCGAGAGGTCTTGAAGTTGGCCGGCGGATGATTCCGGGACGGTTTGAAGGGCGGGTGCGGCTGCGCAGGTATCGTCCGACCGAATTGCAGGCAAACCGGCGACCGCCAGTCAAGCCCTTGACCTGTCTGTGCAATCGTTCTCAGATGGCGTCAATCGCGGGATGGTCATGGTGATCCGGGCTTAAAGTCTTCTGCGGCTTTTGGCGCGAGCGGGCAGGCTTGCGCCGGAAGGGTCAAGTGCCGTACGGCTTTTAGTGCGATGCACCTTGGTTCGGGTCGGATATCCTGTCATCACCGCCGGTGGAGTATTGGGGACATATCATGAAGCGCAGCATTTTCACCTTCGCCCTTGCAACCCTGGTTGGTCTCGCGGCCGCGGAGGCGCAGACGCTGAAGCAGGTTCAGAGCCGCGGCGTCCTCAATTGCGGCGCCAACGGAAATCTCGCCGGCTTCGGCCTGCCGGATGCGCAGGGCAACTGGACCGGCTTCGATGTGGATTATTGCCGCGCCATCGCAGCCGCCATCTTCAACGATCCGACCAAGGTCAAGTTCGTCCCGCTCACCGCCAAGGACCGCTTCACCGCCCTGCAATCGGGCGAGGTCGATGTGCTGATCCGCAACACCACCTGGACCTCGTCGCGCGATACCACCAACGGTCTGAACTTCACCGGCATCAACTATTATGACGGGCAGGGCTTCCTGGTGCGCAAGGCGCTGAAGGTCAATTCCGCGCTTGAACTGAACGACGCCGCAGTCTGCGTGCAGCAGGGCACCACCACCGAACTGAACCTCGCCGACTTCTTCCGCACCAACAACATGAAGCTGAAGACCGTGACCTTCGCCACCTCCGACGAGGCGGTGAAGGCCTACGACGCCGGACGCTGCGATGCCTACACCACCGACGCATCCGCCCTCTACGCCGAGCGCCTGCGTACCGCCGCGCCCGACGACCACGTCGTGTTGCCGGACATCATCTCCAAGGAGCCGCTCGGACCGTCGGTCCGCCATGGTGACGATCAATGGTTCGACATCGTGCGCTGGGTGAATTTCTGGCTGATCAATGCCGAAGAGCTCGGCGTCACCAAGGCCAATGTCGACGCGCAGATGAAATCGGACAACCCCGAAATCAAGCGTCTGCTCGGCTCGGAAGGCAAGTTCGGCGAGGCCTTCGGACTGGCCAACGACTTCGGCGCGAACATGATCAAGCATGTCGGCAATTACGGCGAGATTTTCGAAAAGAATCTTGGCCAGGGTTCGCGGTTGAAGATTTCGCGCGGCCTGAATGCGCTGTGGACGAAAGGCGGCTTGCAATACGCACCTCCGGTGCGCTGATCATTGCGGCGGCGCGTGATGGCGCAGGCCGCACCGCCAAAGGTCTCTCCTCTCTACGATCCGCGCTGGCGCAGCATCGCGTTCCAGTTGCTGCTCTGCGCGGCGATCGTCTGGCTTGCCTATAGCGCGGTCAACAACGCGGCGGAGAACCTGGCGCGTGCGCGCATCGCGACCGGCTTCGGCTTCTGGAACTCGACCGCCGGCTTCGACATCAGCCAGCACCTGATCCCGTATACGACCCAATCGACCTACGGGCGCGCCTTCTGGGTCGGGCTCCTGAACACTCTGCTGGTTTCGATACTCGGAATCATCCTTGCGACGATTATCGGCTTCACAATCGGCGTCCTGCAACTGTCGAAGAACGTGCTGGTGGCGAAACTGGCGCGCGGTTATGTCGAAGTGATCCGCAACCTGCCGCTGCTGTTGCAATTGCTGTTCTGGTACAATGCAGTGCTGAAGGCGCTGCCGGTCCTGCGCGACAGCATTTCGATTCCCGGCGGCATGTTCCTCAACAATCGCGGACTGTTCCTGCCAAAGCCGATCTTCGCGCCGGGTTTCGAGGCGGTGCCGGTGGCGTTGCTGCTCGGCATTGCGGCGGCGATTGCGTTCCGAATATGGGCCAAGCGGCGGCAGGCAATTACCGGACAGCAGGCGCCGGTGTTCACGATCGGGTCGCTGCTGATCCTGGTCCCACCGCTGCTGGCGCTGGCGCTGACCGGTTTTCCGGTGTCCTTCGACTTTCCCGAAATGGGCCGGTTCAACATCCGCGGCGGCATCGAGATCCTGCCGGAATTTGCGGCACTCCTTTTCGGGCTGTCGATCTACACCGCTGCTTTCATCGCCGAGGTCGTTCGTGCCGGCATCCAGGCGGTGTCGCACGGCCAGACCGAAGCGGCTTATTCGCTGGGATTGCGCCCGGGCCCGACGCTGCGGCTGATCGTGATCCCGCAGGCCATGCGCGTGATCGTGCCGCCGTTGACCAACCAATATCTGAACCTCACCAAGAACTCGTCGCTCGCGGTAGCGATCGGCTATCCGGATCTTGTCCAGATCTTCACGGGCACGGTGCTCAACCAGACAGGTCAGGCGGTCGAGGTCGTGACCATTACCATGGCGGTCTATCTGACCATCAGCCTCGTCACCTCCGGGCTGATGAATCTCTATAACCGTCGTATCGCGCTGGTGGAGCGATGACCGTTCGCGCGCCAGCCTTCGTTCGCACTGAAGCGGTGCCGCCAATGCCGCCGCCATTGCGCGATCGCGGGATCGTCGGATGGCTGCGCGAGCATCTGTTGACCGGCCCGCTTAACGTCGTGCTGACATTGCTCTCGATCCTGTTCCTGTGGTGGCTGGTTCCTTCGCTGCTAAATTTCCTCGTCTTCGATGCGACCTGGGTGGGCGACGACCGCCTCGCCTGTGTTGCTTCGCCCGAGCGGCCGCGGGTCGGCGCCTGCTGGCCATTCGTGAGCGAGCGCATCAATTTCTTCATCTACGGCTTCTATCCGATCCAGGAGCGCTGGCGGGTCGACGCCTTTTTCACTCTGCTTGCGATCGGCATCGTCTGGCTGCTCGCGTCCTTCGCACCGAACAAGCGGCTCGCCGCAATCTACTTCTTCATGGTCCTGCCGGTTGTGTCGGTCATGCTGCTGCTCGGCTTTCCGCCGCTCGGGCTGTCATACGTTTCGACGTCACTGTGGGGCGGCGCTCTGGTGACGGTGGTGGTGTCGGCCGTGGGCATCGTGTTCTCGCTGCCGCTTGGTGTGATCCTTGCTCTCGGCCGCCGCTCGACCATGCCGGCGGTACGGCTGTTTTCGGTCGTTTTCATCGAATTCGTACGCGGTGTGCCACTCATCACCGTGCTGTTCATGGCAAGCGTGATGCTGCCGCTGTTCGTTCCGGAATCATGGTCGCCCGACAAGCTGTTACGGGCGCTGATCGGCGTTGCGCTGTTCGCCGCGGCGTACATGGCCGAGGTGGTGAGGGCCGGCTTGCAGGCGGTCCCGCGCGGACAATACGAGGGCGCCCAGGCGTTGGGGCTTAGCTACTGGAAGATGATGGGGCTGATCATCCTGCCGCAGGCGCTGCGGATCACGATCCCGAATATCGTCAACAGCAATATCGCGCTGTTCAAGGATACCACGCTGGTCTTCATCGTCGGTATATTCGATTTTCTCCGCACCATCGAGGTCGCCCGCATCGACCCGAAATGGGCGACGCCGGTGACGTCGACCACGGGCTATGCCTTTGCCGCCATTTTCTATTTCGTATGCTGCTGGATGATGTCGCGCTACGCGCAGGGCGTCGAAAGGCGGCTCGCGACCGGGTACAAGCGATGAATGACGCATCCGACGAGCTCCCGGCAGTCGACGATATTCCGGCGGTCGACATTTCCGGCATGCACAAATGGTTCGGCGATTTTCACGTTTTGCGCGACATCAACCTCACGGTGGCGCGTGGCGAGCGCATCGTGGTCTGCGGCCCGTCCGGCTCCGGCAAATCGACCATGATCCGCTGCATCAACCGGCTCGAGGATTACCAGCAGGGCCGGGTGGTGGTGGACGGTGTGCTGCTGACCAACGATCTCAAGCGCATCGACGAGGTTCGGCGCGAAGTCGGCATGGTGTTCCAGCACTTCAACCTGTTCCCCCATCTCACGGTGATGGAAAACCTGACGCTGGCACCGATCTGGGTGCGCAAGCTGCCGAAGAAGCAGGCCGAAGAGATCGCACATCATTATCTCGCGCGGGTTCGCATTCCCGAACAGGCGCACAAATATCCCGGCCAGTTGTCCGGCGGCCAGCAGCAACGCGTGGCGATCGCACGCGCGCTTTGCATGAATCCGAAGATAATGCTGTTCGACGAGCCGACCTCCGCGCTCGATCCGGAAATGGTCAAGGAGGTGCTGGAGACCATGGTCGAACTGGCCGAAAGCGGCATGACCATGCTGGTCGTCACCCATGAAATGGGCTTTGCCCGGCAGGTGGCCGACCGCGTCGTGTTCATGGACGAGGGGCAGATCGTCGAGATCAACGCGCCGGAGCAGTTCTTCTCTCATCCGCAGCACGAGCGAACCAAGCTGTTCCTGAGCCAGATCCTGAACTGACCGCCCGGCATTTTTCCCGGCCGCACTCGTTCAAAACGTGGGTCGCGCCGCGGCAAGGGCCTGTCCGGAAATCCGATTGGTCGGGTTCCCGAAAAGCGCTAGCGTTCGATGCCTGCAAAAATGGATTCGCATCCTGTCGCCGGGTCGTCGCAGGTTCGCCGATAGGGATGCGGTTGCCGGCTTTTGGGGAGACATGAGATGAGCACACAGGCTCAGCCCGGCCCGCTTGCGGGTCCCGCGATGTTGCATGCTCTGGCGGATCACTGGTGGGTGCTGCTGCTGCGCGGCGCCGCCGCCCTGATTTTCGGATTCCTGACCTTCCTGTGGCCGGGTATCACCCTGCTGACGCTGACGCTGTTCTGGGGTGCGTTCGCGCTGGTCGACGGTGTGCTGGCCCTCTGGACGGCGTTTTTCGGCAAGGGCGGTACGGTCGCGCCGCGCTGGTGGCTGGCGATCGTAGGCGTCGCCGGCATTGCCGCAGGCATTCTCGCCTTCGCCTGGCCGGTCAAGACCGCGTTCATCCTGCTGCTGTTCATCGCCTGCTGGGCGATCGTGGCCGGCATCATGGAGATCTGGGGCGCGATCAAGCTGCGCAAGGAGATCGAGGGCGAATGGCTGCTCGGGCTCGGCGGGCTCTTGACGGTGATTTTCGGCGTGATCCTGATTGCACGCCCGGCGGTCGGTGCGCTCGCCGTCGCCTGGATCATCGGCTGGTTCGCGATGCTGCTTGGCGTGACCTGGATCGCGCTGGCTTTCCGGCTGAGGAAGCACAAGTCGGCCTGACCGGTCCGTCGCTGGGCTCGCCGGCGTCGAGCCGGCGGGCCATCGTCAGAACGCGTTCAGCGGTATCTTCAGATAGCGGCGGTCGTTGTCTTCCGGCTCCGGCAATTGTCCACCCCGCAAATTGACCTGCAGGGCGGCGAGCATCAATTCGGGCAGGGGCAGCGTTTTGTCGCGCGCCTCGCGCAGCTTGATGTAGGACGCCCGGTCGCGTCCGCCGCCGACATGGGTATTGTGCGCCTTCTGCTGGGCCACGGTCGATTGCCATTGCGCCGCCCGGCCGTCCGGCTTGTAGTCGTGACCGGTAAACAGCCGCGAGTCGTCCGGAAGCGCAAGAATCCGCTGGATCGAATCGTAAAGCGCAGCCGCGCTGCCGCCGGGGAAGTCGGCGCGCGCCGTGCCGGAATCGGGCTGGAACAGCGTGTCGTGAATGAAAGCCGCATCGCCGATGACGTAGGTGACCGACGCAAGCGTATGTCCCGCGCACAGCATCACGCGCGCATCCAGCGAACCCACCTTGAAGGTATCGCCGTCCTTGAACAGGCGGTCCCAGTATTGCGTGGTGTAGGGCGGCAGGTTGTAGATCGCCTGCCAGAGCTTCTGGATGTCGGCGACCTTTTCGCCGATGGCCGTCGGCGCGCCGAGCTTGTCCCTCATGTAGGCTGCGGCCGACAGATGATCCGCATGCGGATGGGTATCGAGGATCCAGTCGATCGTGAGCTTGCGCGCTGCGATCGTGTCCAGCATTCGGTCGGCGGATGTGGTCGACACGCGTCCGGCGCGAAGTTCGAAATCGAGCACCGGATCGATGATGGCGCCATGCCCGGTTGCAGGATCCACGACGAGATACGCGATGCTGCCGGTCTTCTCATGGTAGAAGCCGGTCACGTCGGGTGACGCGACATGCATCGCTGCCGGCTCTGGCGGTGAGGACGTATTCGTGGTCATGCAGGCGTCTATCACGCGAATGCGCGCTTCGCCAACCGCCGGCTGGTGCGATGCAAAAAAGCTGGCGAGCCTGCGCGACGACGAAAAACCTAAGTCTTCGTCTCGATCGGCAGATCGCCGCGCGAGGCCCATTCGGTCCACGAGCCGTCGTAAAGCGCCTTCGGCTCCTTGCCGAGCGCGTCCAGCGCGAACCAAAGGACCGCCGCGGTGACGCCCGAACCGCAGCTCGTCACCACCGGCTTGTCGAGATTGACGCCGGCCGCTTCGAATTTCTCCCTGATCTTCTCCGGGGCAATCAGCCGGCCGTCCTCGAGCAGCGTGTCATATGGCAGGTTGAGCGCCCCCGGCATATGGCCGGATTTCAACCCCGGCCGCGGCTCGGGCGCGGTGCCGGCAAAACGTCCGGCGCTGCGCGCGTCGACCACCTGAATGTCGGGATGGGCGAGCGCCTTCTTCACGTCGTCGACGTCGGCGACGGCGCCGCGATTGAAGCGCGAGGTGAAATGACGCGGCGTGCGTCTCACTTCGCCGAAATCAAGTGCACGGCCTTCGGTCTTCCATTTCGGCAGGCCGCCATCGAGGATGTAGACGTCGCGCACACCGAAGGTGCGAAAGGTCCACCAGACGCGTGGCGCCGAAAACAGGCCGACTCCGTCATAGACGACGATGGTGATGCCATCGCCGATTCCCATGCTGCGCATCGCCGACGAAAACGCCTCCGGCGACGGCAACATATGCGGCAGGTCGCTGGAATGGTCCGAGATCGCGTCGATGTCGAAATAGACCGCGCCCGGGATGTGGCCGGAGAGATATTCCTCACGGGCATTGCGCTTCATCGTCGGCAGATAATACGAGCCGTCCACCACAACGATATCGGGTGCATCCAGATGGTCCTGCAGCCATTGTGTGCTGACGAGCGCGCTGCTCGCGGGCTTTGCTTCGGCGGTCATTGTCTCACTCACACAAATGGCGGCTTGATATTGCTCTTTTGCGTCAGCCACGCCGGCACCGGCAGGTTCTTCGAGCGCAGGAAGTCCGGGTTGAACAATTTGGACTGGTAGCGCGTACCGTAATCGCAAAGCACGGTGACGATGGTCGCGCCCTTGCCGAGATCCTTGGCCAGACGGATTGCGCCCGCGATATTGATGCCGGACGATCCGCCGAGGCACAGCCCTTCGAGTTCGAGGAGGTCGAATACCAGCGGGATCGCTTCCTCGTCGGGGATCAGATAGGGGTAATCGACCTTGATGTCCTCGATGATCGGTGTGATGCGGGCGAGGCCGATCCCTTCGGTGATCGAGCCGCCTTCGGTCACGGTCGGCTTGCCGTCCTTGAAGAGGTGATACATTGCGGCGCCGCGTGGATCGGCGACGCCGATGGCGATGTCCGGCTTCTGCTCGCGTAGATAGGTCGAGACCCCGGCGAGCGTGCCGCCGGTGCCAACCGAGCAGATGAAGCCGTCGATCTTGCCCGCGGTATCGCGCCAGATTTCCGGGCCGGTCGAAACGTAATGCGCCTTGCGGTTATCAAGATTGTTCCACTGGTCGGCGAACAACACGCCGTTTTTCTCGGTCTTGCGCAGTTCCTCGGCGAGCCTGCGCCCGACATGCTGGTAGTTGTTGGGATTGGCATAGGGCAGGGCGGGCACCTCGACCAGTTCGGCGCCGCACAGCCGCAGCATATCCTTCTTTTCCTGGCTCTGCGTTTCCGGGATCACGATCAACGTGCGATAGCCGCGCGCGTTCGCGACCAGAGCCAACCCGATGCCGGTATTGCCCGCGGTACTTTCCACCACCAGGCCGCCGGGCTTGAGATCGCCCCGCTTCTCGGCTTCCAGGATCATCTGCCGGCCGGCGCGATCCTTGACCGACTGGCCAGGATTCATGAACTCGGCCTTGCCGAGGATCGTGCAGCCGGTGAGTTCGGATGCATTCTTGAGCTTGATCAGGGGCGTGTTGCCGATCGCGTCGACCACGCCGTCTTTGACGTTCATGTTTGAAAACCCGGCACCAATTGTTGGGCCGAACCTATCGGGGCCGGCCCGATGTCACAAGCGGGCAGGCGGAGGGCTCGGTTGCTCGGGGCACATGGGCCTAGTGGAGCGGATTTGACATTCGCTACCCACCCCGCCGCTTGCCTTCAAAGCGAATGTCAAATCCAAAGCTCCACTAGAATCCAATACTTGCTAGTGGTCCTTTGATTCTAACGTTCGCAAAAGAGGTCGCCGAAAAGGGATGCGAACGTTAGAATCGGACCACTAGCCGGACGGGGAAACATGTTCTCCCGCATTACTGCCCGCGAGTAAAAACCATCTGCCGGACATCGATATTGCGGGACAGGAACCCGGCCTCGCAATAGGCGAGATAATACTCCCAGAGCCTGCGGAACCGCTCGTCGAATCCGAGCGGGGTGATCTGCGGCCAGGCGGCGCGGAAGCGCTCACGCCATTCCGCAAGCGTGCGCGCGTAATCCTCGCCAAAAATACGCTCGGTCCGGAAGGGTACGCCGAATCGCTCGCCGAGCGATTTGAGGGTCGACGGTGTCGGCAACATGCCGCCGGGAAAGACATATCGGCGAATGAAGTCGATCTCGCGCTTGTAATTGTCGAAGAAGCGCTCCTGAATCGTGATGGTTTGGATGCCCGCGGCGCCGCCTGGCTTCAGGCGGTCGCGCAACTGGGCGAAATAGGCCGGCCAGAATTGCTCGCCGACCGCCTCCAGCATTTCGATCGAGGCGATCCGGTCGTAGCGTCCGCGCTCGTCACGATAATCCTGCAACTTGATGTCGACCTTTTCGGCGAGGCCCGCCTCGAATACGCGGCGGCGCGCGAAGTCGTATTGCTCGCGGCTGATGGTCAGACCGACCACACGCGCGTCGTAGGTCTTGGCGGCGAATTCGGCGAAGCCGCCCCAGCCGCAGCCGATCTCGAGCACGCTTTGATCGCGTTTCAGGTCGATCGACTGCGCGAGGCTCTGGTATTTGCGCAATTGCCCGGCGGCGAGGTCGTTGCTGCCGGCGTCGAACAGCGCCGACGAATACGTCATGCTCGGATCGAGCCAGGCCGAATAGAAGTCATTGCCGAGATCGTAATGCGCGTGGATATTCTTGCGTGCCTGTCGCTTGGTGTTGCGGTTCAGCCAGTGACCGAGAACCTGCAGCCAGCGCACGATTGCGTTGCCGCCGAGCACCCGCTCCATCATCTCGCGGTTGATGCAGAAGAGATAGAGGAAGCCGGTGAGGTCCGGGGTTTCCCATTCGCCGCGCAGATAGGATTCGGCGACGCCGATATCGCCGGAGCGTAGCGTTCGCCAGGCGAAGCGATAGTCCTTCACGATCATGCTGGCGGAGGGGCCCGATTGCGGCCCGCGGAAGATCAGCGTCCGGCCGTTCGGGAGCGTGACCTCAAGCGTTCCGCAGCGGATATTTTCCGCAAGTGCGAAGGCGAGCCTCGCGGTTCCCGGCAGGCCTGCCAATGCAGCCTTTCTCGTGTCCGGGGTTACGAGGATCGAAGCAGACATCGGTTCGGTTCCTGGTCTTATCCCGCGCCATCGGAGACCGTGTGAACCTGACTGGTGGGAGGAGGGTCGGAGCCATGCTGCGGACGGGGAACCAGACGCGCCCCCTTTAGCCACAGCCGCGCGGCCTCGTAATGAATGCCCCCAATCACCTTCAGCGTCACGAACGGCAGTGACCAGAATGCAGCAAGCAGGTGGGGGCTCGTCAAGGGGTGTCTGCGACCATGGAATGTCGCAGCCAGCAGCGGGCCTTCGGCGTCGGTCTCCAGAATGCGGAACTTCAACTCATCGCCCGGCGGAGTCAGGCGGAAATGGTACCGCATCTGCATCCCGATAAACGGAGAGACGTAGAACCGCTTGTTGCGAGCCTGCCGGATGCCGCCGGCGCTGACCTGACCCGGAAGCACCGGGCAGACGTAGCTGTGATGCTCACCGAAAGTGTTGCGGACCTCGTAGACCAGAAGCGCGAGTGTTCCGTCGGCGCGATAGCCGTAATAGACCGACAGCGGATTGAATGCGTAGCCAAGCAGACGCGGATAGCACAGCAGCTGGATGCGTCCGTCCGACAGGTCGACACCGGCATGGGCTGCAAGCGCACGCACGTAAGCCGCGAGAGGAGAGCCGTCACGCGGGCCGTGATCGCGCTCATGGAAGCTGTAGAATGCGCGCCGATTAACCCCGAAAAGACGTGATTGCCGGTCGGCCTCGTCGAGGCGGTCGAGGTCTATCAACAGATTGAGCACGCGATAGACGAAACGATGCGACATCGGCTTCAGCCGCGCATGCATGACGTCGCCGCGGTAGAGAAAGGCCGCAGAGTCCGTTTGCTGCGGCCGTGTCTCGCTCACTCGGCTGCCTCCGCAAAGACCGGATTGACGCCGCGCCAGGGAACGCTGCCGCCGAGCCGCTCTGCGACGTCGAGGCCCGAACGCAGGCCGTCTTCATGAAAGCCGTAGCCGGTCCATGCGCCGCAGAACCATATCCGATCCGCGCCCTGGATTTCGTCGAGCCGGGCCTGGGCGGCAAAGGCCGCTGCATCGAATTGCGGATGGTCGCAGGCAAACCGGCTGAAGGTCAGGGCGGGGTCCGGTTCGAATGGCGGATTCAGGCTGACGAACAGCGGTTTACTGGCGTCAATATGTTGCAGCGCATTCATCCAGTATGTCACCGCCACGTCGCCGTCGGCTTCGCCGCGCCCGTTCCCGCGCAGGAAATTCCACGCTCCCCAGGCCCGCCTGCGTTTCGGCATCAGGCGGGTGTCGCGGTGCAGATAGACAGCATTCGACCGGTACCGAATGGCGCCCAGCACGGCGCGCTCGTCTTCGCTCGGGTTGCGCAGCATGGCGAGCGCCTGGTCGGAATGGGCAGCGATGATCACCTGATCGTAGTTGTCGCTGTGGCCGAGGCTGTCGGTTACGACAACGCCTGTCGGCGTCCGTTCGATCCCGGTCACCGCGGCCCCCAGCCGGATCCGGTCTCGAAAAGGGCGGGTCAGCGCCTCCACGTAACGTCGGCTGCCGCCGCGGACGGTGCGCCAGACTGGCCGGTCATCATGCAGCAGCCGATGGTTGTTGAAGAAGGCGACAAAGTTCTCGGCCGGAAAGTCCATCATCTGCCGGACCGGCGTCGACCAGATCGCAGCACCCATCGGCACGAGATAGTCCCGGAGTAGACGCTGTGAATAACCGCGCATCCGGACATATTCGCCAAGCGTCAAACCAGCCAGACGGCCGGCTTCGCGGTCGAGGAGGCATTGGCGGTTGAAGCGCGTGACGTCCCGCAGCATGGTCCAGTACGGGAGCGACAGCAGGTTTTTGCGTTGGGCGAAAACCCCGTTCAGGACCTCGCCCAGCCGGCGTCCACCTCCCAGCCATTCAAGCTGTCCGCCATTGGCCGACACCGCGAAACTCATGTCGGTCGGCAGGGTCTCGACCCCGAAATGGCCAAACAGGGCCGTCAAATCTGGGTAGTTCAATTCGTTATAGACGATAAATCCGGTATCCACCGCGATTGGGGTACCGTGATAGTCGATATCGACCGTATGGCTGTGACCGCCGGGCCTGAGCTCGCGCTCATAGACCGTGAGGTGGTGTCGGCCCGCCAGGGCATATGCGGCTGCGTTTCCCGCAATGCCCGTCCCCACCACCGCAATCCGCATTACCAGCCCCGTCCTTACCTAATCATAACGACATACGGCTCGAATGGCATCCGGTTTCAGCGCGGCGCAACAATTGCGGAAAATGCTCTCGATGCCGGAAAGGATGTCGAAACCATCCCGCCTGCGTTGCACCATTCCCGGGCCGGACTTCACCACTTCTTTGACGAGTCCGGATATTACAGCTCGGCGGAGCGGGCCCGTGCAGACGCCGTCGCCCGTCCTCTCGGTACCCAGGCAATGAACCTCGACGTCAACACGCTGTTTCTTGTCACGATCTATGTCGAGGCGATGCTCGGCCTGTTGCTGCTGTTCGCCTGGGTCCAGAATTCGGCAATCACGGCGGTCGCATGGTGGGGCTCGGCGCATTTGTTGCGTGCCGCGTCGGTCGTACTGTTCGGGATGTACGAATCCGCTCCCGACTGGATCACCATCGATCTGTCGAATGCCATTCTGCTGACGTCATTTGCCGCGACCTGGACCGGCGCGCGCATCTTCGACGGTCGTTCGCCAAGCTATATCGGGCTGTTCGGTGGCGCCTTGATCTGGCTTGCCGTCTGCCGCATCCCGGCGGTTTCGCAGTCGATGGAAGCGCGGGTCCTGATCTCGTCCTTCATCGTCACCAGCTATACGTGGGCGGCGGCCTATGAGTTCTGGCGCGGTCGCAGCGAGCCACTCGTGTCGCGCTGGCCCGCAATATTCATGCTGTTCGCGCACGGATCGCTGTTTTTGCTGCGAACGCCATTGTCCACCATGATGCCATGGATTCCGGACACGCAGGTGTTCGAAAGCGTTTGGCTGACGGTCCTGAGCTTCGAGGCGCTGTTGTTCACCATCGCGATCGCTTTCATCCTGCTTGCCATGGCCAAGGAGCGCACCGAGTTGCTGCACAAGACGGCGGCGCTGGTCGATCCGTTGACCGGAATTCCGAATCGCCGCGCCTTTCTCGAAGGCGCCGATGCTATGTCGCAGCGGATCGACGCCGATCCGCGGCCGGCGGCTGTGCTCCTTGCCGATCTCGATCACTTCAAGACGATCAACGATTCGTACGGGCACGCGCTGGGTGACCGGGTTCTTCGGCTCTTTGCCGAAACCGCAGGTGCGAAGATATCGTCCGCCGATCTCCTCGGCCGTTTGGGCGGCGAAGAATTCGCAATCGCGCTCTACGACGTCGATCGCGTGCGTGCGAAGGAGGTCGCGGAAGCAATCCGCCGATCGTTCGCGGAGGCCGCATCCGAGGTCGACGGCCATCCGGTTCGCGCGACCTGCAGCATCGGCATCGCGGTCAGCGAGAAGGGGCCGCTCGAGATGTCCGAACTTCTCGCGCAGGCGGACGAGGCGCTCTATTCCGCCAAGGAGCGCGGTCGCAACCGTTGCGAAATAGCCAGCACCGAACTCGTCCTGCGTCTCGATGCGTCGACTCCGTCGCTGCGTATTCGCGACATCCACACGAAGTCGGCTGCCGCCTGATCCTCAGGTTTTCGGGTTGGCACGCGTTGACACCGACGGCTGGCGACATGCATTATAGTGCATGTCGTCTGGGAGGACGCCGTGAATTCGACGATGTCAAAGCCGGTGCAAGCCGCCGGCAAGCCGCCATTTCGTTTCATCAACTTCGCCAAGCCAACGGTTTTGCGCGAGGATCGGACCGACGGTTCGACCGTCCTGCGGGCGGCGCAGCCGCTTCGCGCATATGAGCCGAGCCTAGCGCGCCTGTTCCGCCGGGCGGTCGAAACCCATCCGGACAGACTGCTCATGGCAGAGCGGGACTCGGCCGGGGCTTGGGCCGGCGTCACCTATGCGCAAGCGCGCCGCAAGGCCGACGCCATCGCGCAGGCGCTGATCGATCGCGGTCTCAATGCCGAGCGGCCGATCATGGCGCTATCGGGCAATGCGGTCGAGCACGGCATTCTGACATTGGCTTGCTACACGGCGGGGATTCCGATTGCGCCGATCTCGGTGGCCTATTCGCTGCAGAGTCAGGATCACGCCAAGCTGAAATACATCAATGAATTGCTGACGCCGGGACTGGTCTATGTCAGCGACACCGCACCCTTTGCGAAAGCTTTGGCGCATGTCACCGCGCCGATCCTTGCCGGAAAGAACGGCGCCAACCTGCCGAACGTCACGCTGTTTGCGGACCTGGAAAAAACCGTGCCCGGTCCTGCGGTCGAGCAGGCGGTCGCCGCGATCCGCCCGGACACGATCGCGAAATTCCTTTTCACCTCGGGCTCGACCAGCCTGCCAAAGGGGGTGATCAACACTCATGGCATGCTGACCGCGAACCAGCAGCAATCGGTGCAAACCTGGCCGTTCATCGAAGACGCGCCGATGGTGTTGATCGATTGGCTGCCCTGGAATCACACCTTCGGCAGCAATTACAATTTCAATCTGATCCTGCAGCAGGCCGGTACGCTCTATATCGACGGCGGCAAGCCGGTGCCGGCGCTGGTTGGGCAGACGGTCGAGAATCTGCGCGACATTGCGCCGACCATCTATTTCAACGTGCCGGCCGGTTATGGCGCGCTGCTGCCATTTCTCGAGAGCGATGACGCGCTGGCGCGGCATTTCTTTTCGCGCGTACGTCTGTTGTTCTACGCCGGCGCGTCGCTGCCGCAGGACATGTGGGACCGGCTCGAGGCACTTGCGATCCGCATCACCGGCACCCGCATTCCGATGACGTCGGCCTGGGGCACGACCGAAACATCGCCGCTCGCGACATCGGCTCACACGCTGCTCGAGAAGGCCGGCAATGTCGGCGTGCCCGTTCCGGGTGTCGATGTGAAGCTCGTACCCGTCGGCAGCAAGCTTGAAATCCGGGTGCGCGGCCCGAACATCACGCCCGGCTATTGGCGCAGGCCCGACCTCACGCAGGCCATGTTCGACGACGAAGGCTATTATCTACCGGGCGACGCGGTGCGTTTCGCCGACCCGGCGGATCCGAACCAGGGGCTGATCTTCGACGGCCGCACCGCCGAGGATTTCAAGCTGACCAACGGCACATGGGTCGCGGTCGGCGCGTTGCGTGTCGGAGCGATCGCCGCCGCAACTCCGGTTTTGCAGGACGCGATCGTGTGCGGGGAGGGGCGCGACCGGGTCGGCCTCGTCGCCTGGCTGAATGCCGCGGGTTGCAGGCAGGTCACTGGCGAGGACGGCGATCTGGCATTCTATGCAACGCATCCGAAGGTGCACGACCATCTGCGCAAGGCATTCGCGCAATGGAACAAGGTCAATACCGGCGCGACCATGCGCGTCGCCCGCGTCCTGCTGCTTCCCGACATGCCCTCGATCGACAGAAATGAAATCACCGACAAGGGCTACATCAACCAGCGCGTCGCGCTGGAATGCCGCAATGCGGATGTGCAACGCCTTTTCGACGGCAAGCCGCACCAGGATGTGGTCGTGATCGGCTGATTTCCATACTGTGAAACAGCGGGTTGAGCGAAGAATTGCGGCGGCGCGCCGCGTGCTCTATCAATCGAACAACAACAAGACAGGGAGGATGATGATGTTGCACCGGCACACGCTTGGGATTGCCACAGCTCTTGCCATATTCGCGTCGCCGTTTGCTGCGCAGGCGCAGGATTATCCGGCGCGTCCGGTGAAAATCGTCGTGCCCTTCGGCGCCGGCGGACCGGCCGACGTCTACGCTCGTGTTCTGGCGCAGCACCTCGGCGAAGCGCTGAAGCAGCCTTTTGTGGTCGAGAATCGTCCCGGCGCAGGTTCGATCATCGGAACCGACGCGGTCGCGAAGTCGGATCCGGACGGTTACACGCTGCTCCTGATGTCAAATACCCATACGGTCAACGAGACGCTGACACCCAACAAGCCGTTCAAGTTGATGGACGACTTCGTCGCGGTGGCGCCGATAAACTATTCAGACCTCATGATGGTGGTTCACCCTTCGGTCCAGGCCAAGGATGTAAAGGAGTTTATTGCGCTGGCGAAATCGAAGCCGGGCGGCCTCAATTATGCATCGTCAGGGCCGGGGACGCCGTATCACATGGCCGGAGAATTGTTCAAGGCGATGAGCGGGACCGACATCGTGCATGTGCCGCATAAAGCTTCGGGAGAGGCCCGGAACAGCGTTCTCGGTGGCCACGTGCAGATGATGTTCGACGCCGTGACGACGATGTCCACCAACGCGAAGGCCGGTCAGGTCAAGGCACTCGCGACCACCGGAGAGAAGCGCTCCGAACTCACCCCCGACGTACCGACCGTGTCCGAATCTGGCGTACCGGGTTACGAGGCGACCATCTGGCTTGGTGTGATGGCGCCGGCCAAGACCCCGCAGGCGGTGGTCGACAAGCTGAATGCCGAGATCAGCAAGATCGTCAATCGCCCGGATGTGCGCGCGAACTGGGGCAAGCAGGGCGCGGTACCGATGACCATGTCGGTGAAGGAATTCGATGCCTATCTGCGCAAGGACATCGACAAATGGGCCGATGTCGTGAAGAAAACCGGCGCCAAGGCCAACTGAGCGCGCCGTTGATCTGACCAAGGCTGCCGGGGGCGAAGCTCCGACAAACGAATATCACCTGTGTCATGGCCGGGCTTGTCCCGGCCATCGACGTCTTTTAGTGCTGTCCGTTCTTGAGGCGTGGGTTTGCGGCAAACGCGGACACCACGAGGGCAGGATTGGCGCGGAGAGCGGGAAATGCGGTATTGCAGGTTCGACAATGATCGGCTCGGCATCGTCCGGGGCGATACGGTTCACGACGTCACCTCAATTCTCGACAAGCTTCCGGCCGTGCGCTGGCCGCTCCCGGCCTATGATCCGCTGGTTGCGGCGCTGCCAGCATTGCGCGGCGAGATGGAAGCGGCGGCCGACCGCGTCGCCGGCGTGCCGATCGCCTCGGTCAAGCTCTTGAACCCGGTCCCCAATCCCTCGAAGGTCATCGGCGCGCCGGTCAATTATCACGCCCATATCGACGAGGCGAATGCCGATGCCCAGATCAACTTCGGTAAGACCATCAAGACCATCGACCATTACGGTGTGTTCCTGAAATCGAACTCGTCGCTGTCGGGTCCATCCGAGCCGGTTCCGGTGGTGGAGAAGGACCGGCGCACCGACCACGAGGTCGAACTCGCCGCCATCATCGGTGAGACTTGCTTCGACGTGCCGGAAGAGGGTGCGCTGAAATATATCGCCGGCTACGCGATCGGGCTCGACATGACGATCCGCGGTCCGGAAGAGCGGTCCCTGCGCAAGTCGCTCGATCGCTTCTCGGTGGTCGGGCCGTATTTCGTGACGGCGGATGAGATTCCCGATCCGGAGAATCTCGATCTCGAGATTCTGGTCAACGGCCAGGTGCGGCAGAAGTCCAACACGTCGCGGCTGATCTTCAGCGTCGCGAAACTAATTTCGTATTGCTCGAATTTCTACACGCTCTATCCCGGCGACATCATCATGACCGGCACGCCGGAAGGCGTCGGCCCGGTTCAGGCCGGCGATGTGATGCATGCCAAGATCGAGAAGGTCGGCGAGATGACGGTCGCGGTGACGCGCCGGACGCAGGCGTTGCCGCCGCCCGCGCCAGCCTCGTAATTCTTCAACCGGCTGTCGCGCGCTCCGCGGTTATTTCTTCCGCCGAGCCAGCACGTCGATATTGAGCTCGACGTCGTCGCCGACGATCTTGGTGTCGCGCCATTCGTCGCGGCCGACGCCGAACTTGGTGCGGCTGATGGTCAGCGCGCCGGTCATGCGCGCCACCAGCTGACCCGGATCGGCCGGGTCCGGACCGATTTCGAGTTTGAAAGGCAGCACGACGTCTGCCGTGACATCGCGAATGGTCAGCTTGGCTGCCGCTTCATACTCGCCCTTGCCGCCGGCCTCCTGGCCCTTCGCGCGAAACGCCGTGGTCATGAAGCGCACCGTCGGGAAGCGTGCGACATCGAACCATTTCGGCTGTTTGAGCTCCTTGTCGATGTCCGGATTTCCGGCATCGGCGCTTGCCGCATCGACGGTCACCTCGACGGCGCTGCCCGCAAGATCGCCGGGATCGAACCTGACCTTGGCGGTAAAGCTCTTGAAGCGCCCCTTGCTGGGCACGCCCATCTGACGGCCGGTAAAGCCGATGCTGCTCTTGGCCGGATCGACGGTCCATTCGGGTGCATCGGCGTAAGCTGGGCTCAAGCCCGCGAGCAGGATCAGGGCCGCGATGGCCGCTGCGACGCCGCGCGTGAGCCGCCTTGCCATGTCCGTCATGTCTGCTCCTCAGTTGTTGCGACCGGGCATCCGCTTGCGCGCGGGCCAGGTCAGCATGCGCCGCAACACATCGTCACGCAGGACGAAGTGATGGTAAAGCGCGGCCAGCGCATGGATGGTCACCAGCACGAGCAACGTCACCGCCAATGACAGATGCACGACTTTCATCGTCTCGCCGAGCGCCCGGTTGACGCCGAACGGGCTCGGGATGTGGACGACGCCGAGATACACCACGGGCAAGTTGAGCGCCGAACTCATGATCCATCCGGTGATCGGCATCACGATCAGGATCGCGTAGAGCGCGGCGTGCGACAGCCGGGCGAGGCGTTGCTGCCATCGTGGCGTGTCCGGCGGTTGCCGCGGCACCGGATTGGCGAGGCGCCATCCAAGCCGCAACAGGACCACCAGGAAGATCGTTACGCCGACCCACTTGTGCCACGAATAGAATTCAAGCTTCCGCGGGCTGAATGGCATATTGACCATACTGATCGCGAGCGTGAACGATCCGACCAGAAGCAGCAGCGTCAGCCAGTGCAGCGTCCTGGCCACGAGGCCGAACCGCTCCGCAGTGTTGCGTATCAGCATGATCGAAACGCGCGGGCCTGGCGTTGCGATACTGTCAGGTCGGGTCGTTCGGGCGCTTGGATTCGAGCTGGATCACGAACTCGACCTCCTCGCCGATCCACGGAATGAAAGCCTTCATGCCGAAGTCGGTCCGCTTCAGCTTGCCCTTCGCGGTGAATCCGTCGATCGTGTATTTCTTCGACAGATGCAGACCGCTCTTGTTGTACGTCACGTCCATGGTGACCGGATGGGTAACGCCATGCATGGTCAGGTTGCCGGTCATCTTGCCGGTGTTCTCGCCGGTCTTCTCGATCTTGGTGCTCTCGAAGGTGATCGTCCGGTGCTTCCAGACGTCGAGTTCGGCCTCGGAGCGGATCCAGTTGTCCCGATAGGCATGGTTTGAGTCGATGCTCGCGGCCTCGATCTCGACATTGATCTTGCTGTTGGCCGGATCCTTGCGGTCGAAGGTCATCTCGGCCTTGTTGATCTGGCGGAACTGGCCCATCACCGACGAAAAGCCGCCGTGCGAAATTGACCAGGTGACGGCGACATGTTCCAGGTCGACGTCGACTTTCTGCGGCTCCGCCGAAGCGGGCACTGCGACAAGCAGTCCAAGACCAAGCGCCGCCGCCATGAACGCAGCGGGCTTCGATGGCACGCGCCGGAAACTACCGAACAACATTGTTGAAATCCTCCCGTGTCGGCCGGCTCTGCGCCGATCCGATCTGATTTTGTTTAGAGCGAGGCCGGCACGGCTCATGCGTTAAGCCGTGCCGGTAGTAAAGTCAGATTTCCTTCTTCATCCTGGCGTCGACGGAGTAGGGGCCGCCACCACGGATCACCAGCATCAGGGCCACCGCTGCAAACAGCAATGGGTATTCGTTGCCGCGCGACGTCCAGAAGAAGCCACCGACGCCGAGATGGAACCGGGCGGCTTCCAGCATGAAGATCAGCACCAGCAATGCAACCGGCCGCGTGAACAGACCAATGATCAGCAGAATGCCGCCGCCGAATTCCAGGAGCGCGATCATCCAGCCCCATAGATCGGCCATCGGATATCCGACCTTGCGCAGGGTGCCGATGAATCCGGCCATGCCCGGACCGCCAAATGCGCCGAACAGTTTCTGCATGCCGTGCGGGATGAGGAGCGCGCCGGCTGCGATGCGGACAATCAGATAAGCCCATTCCTCCATGCCGGAATAGACCCTCGAAAGGGCGGGAACATAATGCTGAGATGGTTGTCTGGTGGCCATGATGTGTCTCCCCGTCGTGAGGCGCGAATTGTAAGCGGCCCGATTCGGCACCGGCTCCCCGCGCATGAACGCGCGCCTCTGCGCGGGGCGCGACTTAAGTCTAAAATGGGGAGTTGTTTTCGCCTAGCGCGGGTTTGAGATTTCGACCGGAATTCAATGCGCTGGCAGAAGCTGACACGCGCGGAGGTTGGGCCGGCGCGGACAGACACCGCGCCGGCCGGTACCTCAATAGAGCGCGTTGCGCTTCTTCAACTCGTCCTGCAGGTCCTTGTAGATCGCATCGGGATCGCCGCCGGCCTTCTTGACCTGCGCTTCCCATTCCTTCTTCAGCGGCTCGGCCGCCTTGCGCCATTCGGCCAGCTGAGCCGGGGTAATGGTGTAGACCTCCTTGCCCGCTTGCGCCTTGATCTTGTCGCGGCCGGCGGATTCCATGGTCGCCCAGGGCGTCGCGATCTTCTCGGCCCATTCCGGCGTGCAGTGATCGTCGATGACCTTGCGTTGCGCCGGCGACAGCGAATTGTACTTGTCCTTGTTCATCACGAAGGTCTGTTCGGTGACATAGAGCTGCGCGTCGAGGTGATATTTCGTCACCTTGTCGATGCCGAACAGCACGATCGATCCCCAGGGGAAGGTGATGCCTTCGGCCACGCCTTTCTCCAGGATGTCTCGCGACTCCGGCGCCGAGGCCGGCACATTGGTGCCGCCGAGCAGGCTGATGAAGCGGCTGATGGTGGCATTGGCTGGACGAATCTTCATGCCCTTCACGTCACCGGGCACTGTTACCTTCTTGGTGGTGGTGTGGAAGGTCGCCGGATCATGCGCGAAGGTGATGCAATACTTGACGTCCTTCATCTCCTTGTCCGCGTATTTGCGGTACCACGCATCGAGCGCGGCAGAACCTTCCTTCGAATTGGCGAAGATGAAGGGAAGTTCCGACAAGCCCATGATCGGGAAACGGCCCGGCTCATAGCCCGGATTCACATGCGCGAAATCGGCGATGCCGTCCCGCGCCATGTTGTAGTGGTCGAACGCCTTGCCGAGCTGCTGCGCCGGAAAGATCTTCATGGTGATGGTGCCGTTCGACGCCTGCTTGATGGACTCGGCCCAGGCTTCCACGGCCGGGTGCATCGGATGTCCCGGCGGCACCCAGTGGCTGAAGCGGAGTTCGACCGGCTTGTCCTGCGCCAGCGCAGGGCCGGCGAAGGCGGCGGCGAGCAGGCCCGCTGCCAGGGGAATGGCAATGCGTTTCATCGATAGTCCTCCCATAGTCGCCTGTTGGCGGCGATCCGAAGGGACAAGCTATCGCCGGCGCCGGCGTCACGCCAGCACCGACATTGCCGCGTCCTGCGGATCGAGCGTGGGGCCAGCCCGTTACTCGGCGGCGGAAGGCAGCGCCCGTTTCTCCCAATGCACGGCCGCACGGGTGTGATCCTGCTCGCCGCCCAACGCGTCGCGGGCGTCTGCCCACAAATCGCGGGTGAGCCGTCCGACCGGTGCATCGACCCCGATCTGCTCGGCAAGGTCGGCTGCGATCTTCACGTCCTTGGCGAGCAGGCCGAGGGCGAAGCCGGTCCCGAAAGTCCCGCTCAGCAGGTGCTGTTTGATCAGCATCTCCGAGGCGAAGCTGCGTCCGGTCGAGACATTGACCACGTCGGCAATGACCTCGGGGTCCAACCCGAATTTGCGGCCGACCGTGACCGCTTCCGCGGCCGCGGCGAAGCTGGTCGCGGCAAGGAAATTGTTGAGGCACTTCATCGCGTGCCCGCAGCCGAGACTGCCGACTTCGAACAGCTTCGAACCCATGCAGGCGAGCACCGGCTGCACCGCCGCGACCGACGCCGCATCGCCGCCGATCATGATCGCAAGCGAGCCATCCCGGGCGCGCGGCACGCCGCCGGAAACCGGCGCGTCCACGAGCTTCAGATTACGGGCGGCGAGATCCTTGCCGAGCGTGCGGGTGCCGACCGGGTCGGCCGAACTCATGTCGATGACGATGGCGCCGGGCTTCATGTTCGCGGCCAGCGCGCCGTCCTGCATGCTGAACAGGGCCTCGCGCACCTCCTTGCCGGTCGGCAGCATGGTGACAATCGCATCGCAGGCCTTGCCGAGTTCGGCGAGTTGATCCGTGGCGCGCGCTCCGTGTTCCTGCGCCCATTTCTTTGCGCGTGCCGGATCGAGGTCGAACGCCACCACCTCGAAACCGCCGCGCTTTACGTTGGCGGCCATCGGCGCGCCCATATTGCCGATGCCGATGAATCCGACTGTCTTGATATCCATTGCTGTGCTCATACCGGTTACGCGAGGCCCATTTGCTTCAGCTTCTCTTCCGCTGCACGGAAGCCTTCGACGCCGCGCGGAACGCCGGCATAGACCATGGCGTGCAGCAGGATTTCCTGAATCTCGTCCTTGCTGACGCCGTTGGCGATGGCGCCCTCGATATGCACCTTCAGTTCATTGGGCCGCGCCATCGCGACCAGCATTGCGAGCGTGATCATCGAGCGGGCCTTCCGCGACAGCTTCGGGCGCGTCCAGGTCTGTCCGAAGCAATAGGTGGTCACGACCTCCTGCAGCGGCCAGATGAAGTCACCGGCGGCATTGATCTGTCCTTCCGCGCCGTCATGGCCCCACATCGCGCGGCGGATATCGAGGCCGCGGGCGAAGTCCGGATTCTTCGACGCACGCTTCGCCCGGGTCTTCTTGCCGTCGGGTTTCTTCGCGGATTTGGTTTTCTTTGCCTTGGCCATCTGAAAATCTGTCCTCCCTCGCATGCTTTGTGTTGATACGTCAGACGTCGCACGATCATGTCGCGTTTGGCCGATCCGCGATAGAGCGTTCGGCGACGCGTCGTCATGCGTTGCGGCAAATTGCCGGTAGAACGTGGATCGCTTATAGGCAAGGTCGAAACGACAAATCGCGCGATGCCCATCGCCCACTGAAAGCGTGGGAGCTGAGGTGTCGGCCCCGTCCCAAAGCAACTGGAACCTCATGAAGATCGTTCGCGTCACCGCTACCCCACTCAATGTTCCGCTCCATGTCACGGTGATGGGGCTCGACAAGAAGACTTCGCTGGCGGCCTGTTACGTCGAGGTCGAGACCGATACCGGAATCGTCGGCCATGGCCTGACATCGATCACCGAGGAAGACGTGGTGGCGCAGGTGGTCAACGGCGTCATGGCGCCGAATCTGATTGGTGACGATCCGCTGCTGACCGAACGGATCTGGGAAAAGATGTACTGGACGACGATGCCGCGCGGCCAGACCGGTTATGCGGCCCATGCGCTGGCGGCGGTCGATCTCGCGCTCTGGGACATCAAGGGCAAGGCCCTCAATCTCCCGGTCTGGAAGCTGCTGGGCGGCGCACGGGAGCGCGTGCCGGTTTATGCCACTTTCGGCTTCGGCTTTTTCGATCGCGAGCAGCTTGCCGCTGCGGCGAAGAAATGGGTCGCCGACGGCTTCCGCAGGCTGAAGATGACGGTCGCGAGCGAAGCGCTCAAGCACAAGGACGATCGCCCGGTCATGGATGCGATCCGCGAGGATGCGAAACGCGTGCAGGCGGTCCGAGAGGCGGTCGGTCCCGACGTCGAGATTTTCATCGACGCCAATTGCAATCTCGATCTCTACCACGCGACCAAGCTGGTGGAGATGATCCGGCCCTGCAACATTTCCTTCTTCGAGGAGCCGCTTACCCAGAACGATGTTCCAGGCATGGCCCAGCTTCGCCGCAATAGCGGGGTCGCGCTGGCCTGCGGGCAGAACGAGGGGCTGCTCTATCGCTTCCGCGACCTGCTGGCCGCACAGGCGATCGATTACGCGCAGCCCAATGTCTGCATCACCGGCGGCTTCACCCAATGCGTCAAGATCGCGGGGCTTGCCGCGTCATACAACGTATCGGTCGCGAATGGCGGCGCCTGGTCCTATCACAACATGCATCTGCAGGCCGGCGTCGCCAACGGCTCGCTGGTCGAGCATCACTATCTCGCGGTCGAACTCTACAAGACGCTGTTCACCGGCCTGATCATGCCGGCCGATGGCTGGCTTGCGCTACCGGACAAGCCGGGCCTCGGCTTCGAGCCGAACAATGACGCCATTCGCGAGATTGCGAAGCTCCCGCTCTCTGCGGGGCGCGCCAAGGGCTGAGAGGAAACGCCGCCTCGCGGTTACGGCCGCGTGCCGCGCGAGGTGTAGTCGCCCCAGAGGAGGGTGGCGGCGAAGATCACGAAGGCCAGAACGATCAGGCTGACAACAAGCAGATTGGCCATGGGCATCTCACGTCTCCTTCCCTGAGTTGGTCGGGAGACGGTGTCACCGGGGCAGGCGAGGGGCTTTGCGATAGCTCAAATCGTCTCGCTTGCGGCCGCGGCTAGCGATTAACGCGCCCTTAAGAATTTCGGTCGCAATTTCCGAATCAGTTCTTTTTTCGCGGGGGATCACGATGGCGGTCTACAGCCTGAACTCTTCAGACGAAGTGTGCCCGATTCCGGAAAGCCTGTTCGGCCAGTTGTTCCGCTCGCACCCGCAGGGGTTGCCCGAGCTGGTTGCGAGCATCCCATCGCAAACGCGGGCGATGCTGGCGCTGTTCTGTTACCGCCGCGCGCATCTGCATCCGCTCAGCCTCGCCATTGCCTCGACCTGCAGCGAGACCGATCTGATCGAAGCCGGCGGGCGGCCTGGCGCTGCGTTGTACGAATTGTCCCGTCAGCCAGAAGCACCGGCGGCGACGCACAACGAAAATGGCCGGCGCAAGATCTCGCTGGCAAAGGGCCCGCTCTGGCAACCCGCGCCGCTCGAAGACGATTTCGAAGACTGAGCGGCCGCGCGGCATCTGCTGTATTTTTTGCGCTCCAAGCAGCCTTCTTCCAGGGCACCTTGGAGCGATCCCGCTGGTCGAAATCCCGGGAACCCCAATTACGCGGCCAGTGAATCCTGCAAGCTGACGTGCCGAAGCTCGGGTCCGATGCGGCCCTCTGCACGCGCCCGATTTCCCTTGTTCAAGTCCGCATCATTGGCCGCGAACCGCAACCGCGCGGTGGACAATCTCGGCCGGCTCCAGTCGGGCGGCGATTGCGATGTGGTGAGGACGGCGGTCCGCTCAGGCGAGCACGAACAGCGCCAGCAGCGTGAGGATCACGGCGGCATTGCGGACGAAGAAGGCGGCGGTCACCAGGGCGGGAAAGGCGGTCGCGTCGCGAAGTGTCTGAGTGGTCATTTGTTCTGTCTCCCCCGTTTCGACGGGTACGAGCCCCATATGGGGCCCGTCGGAGGATCGGGCAGGGGCTTTCCGGTCGGCCTCACGCGGATGTGTTGCGCTGCGGCATCGGCCGCTGACCGAAATGGCGCGGCTCTGTGATCCTGTTTATTTTGCTGGTTCTTTTGCGGCTGCCGTCGCGGCGTCGCGGTCGTTCGGCCGCACGATTTGCGGTTCAGCCAACGGTTAGCGTTCGTCGCCTGCCTCTCAGCGGCGATGTGCTGAGTTCGCAACCCATCGAACGCCCAGAATGGCCGGGTCGCCTCATGCAATACGGATTGTGGAATTTGGCTCCCCGGGCCGTATCCAAGCTGTTGAAACAACTGACCTTGCTGCCAACATCCTGTTGATTTTCATAACCTCGTTGCCATTGTGTTCAACCGGTTCAACCCGGGTGACATTGGCTCCGGTTATGAAGGGCGTTAGGAATGGCGCGACACAAGCTGACCGACAGTAAGATCAAGGGCCTCGCCACTCCCGGCATCTACGGGGACGGTGACGGACTTTACCTTCGCATTCAAGTGGCGGGCGGCCGATCTTGGGTTTTTGTCTGGCGTCGGTTCGGAACGCGCCGCGAGATCGGCTTGGGCCGCTATGGGTCAGGGGCGTGGTCGGTGTCGCTGGCGGCGGCGCGCCGGAAAGCGGCGGAGGCTCGCGATATCATTGGGGCGGGGGGTGACCCTAAGATCGAAATGGCTGAGCGGAAGGCCGGGGTTAAAGCCGCCACGTTTGGAGGGGTCGCCGATGAGTATATCGAGGCGATGACGCCGAAATGGCGAGGGGCGAAGACCGTCGCCGCATGGGAACGCTTCGCCACTAGCTACGTCGTTAGCATCCGCAAGATACCCATTGCTAAGGTGTCGACCGAAGACGTGGTGCGCGTCCTACGGCCTATGTGGCACTCCACACCGGAAACGGCCACGAAGGTCCGGGAGCGCATCAAGCTCGTGCTCGACCACGCCAAGGCCCGCCGCTTACGGGAAGGCGACAACCCAGCTCAATGGAAAGGGCATCTCGATCAAATTCTGCCAGCGCAGGACAAGCTTGCGCGTGGACATCACGCGGCGATGCCGTTCGCCGATATCCCAGCATTCCTGACCCGCCTGCGCGCCCTTCAGGGAATAGGTGGGCTGGCGCTTGAGTTTCTTATTCTGACGGCCGCTCGCGGCGGTGAGGGGCGAGAGGCGACATGGCAAGAAATAGACCTCGACGCACATGTCTGGACTGTTCCCGCGGAGCGCATGAAGGGCGGAAAGGTCCACCGGGTCCCACTGTCCCAACGGGCCCTTGAAATCGTTTCAGTCATGAAGCTAAGGCGGATGGGAGACCTCGTTTTTCCCGGGCAGCGCGACAACCGGCCGCTGTCAGACGTGACCTTGAGCAAGGCGCTTAGCTCAGCTGGAGGCGGTGATTTCACCGTTCACGGCTTCCGATCCAGTTTCCGGGACTGGGTCGCTGAAGAAACGAATTTTCAGCGCGAGGTTGCTGAAGCCGCGCTCGCTCACACCGTCGGTAACGCTGTTGAGCGAGCGTATCGCCGGGGCGACGCCCTCACGAAGCGCCGCGAACTGATGGATGCTTGGGCTCGCTATTGCGACGGCAAGCTCGGCGAGAATGTCATCGCCCTGCGGAGCGCTGCCGAATGAGCAACAATAGCGACTGCGATATTCTCGTTCGACCGGGGTTGACCGAGCAAGCAATTGCCGAGGTGCTGCTGGCGGGGCCATCTCCGAATTTTTGCCGATTGCTGGCCGAAATGCTGAACCCGCCCGCCTGGATGAAGAAACCACAGTATCGGCTTAAAGTGGTGAGGCAGCGCGGAGCGCCCAAACGTATGGTCGATGACGGCGCTCTGAGAGAGCGAGAGCGGGTAGGCAGGTTCATGAAGCGCCGGATGGATGAGGGCTGCAAATATGAAGACGCTGTGGTCGACGCGGAGGAAAAGTTCAAACTAAAGCGACACCAAGTAATTGCAGCATATCGACTTGAGCTGGATTATCTTGCAGATGCCAGTTCGGGCAAATAGCCGAATTACCCGTTTAGTACGCCCCAGCGATAGGTGCTACTTGGACGGCCGTTCGAACCGAGCGGTGCATAGTGTCCATGCCGCTCATTAAAACGGAGCGGTGCATGACCAATATAGTTTCCTTGATCAGTTTGAATGAAGTCTGCCGTCGGACATCTCTATCTCGGACGGCGATCAATCGTTGGCGGGCCGTTGGCAAATTTCCGAGAGAGGTAGCGCTCGGCGATCGGCGGGTCGCTTTCGTGGCTGCCGAGGTCGAGCAGTGGATCAATGACCGCATCAACGAACGCGCGCGTCAGGCGGTGGCGTGATGGAGATATTCCGCCGCACCAACGCGCCCCCCGGCCCGGGCCCGGAAATGCGAAGCCCCGCGGCTGGTGACCACGGGGACAATCGCAAAGTTCAAGATAGGGAATCGGAATCTAACAGCCGGAGGAGTCGGGATCAAGGTCGTGCTGCCGTCAGCCGCGTCGCGGCCGTTAAGCGGCACGCTATTCCGATCAGGGAGGCCCAGGCAACGGCTTCGCCGGTCCCGCCGCTACCATCCCGGCCCCGCGCCGAGCCCAACGCATCCACGGGCTCCGTAGACCTTCCTGCAGCACCGCGCACCACGGTCGACACGTTCACTCGCGACAAATGGGCGTGGATTCAAACGGTCATGCGCGACGGACAGTTGAGCCCGAGCACTCGCCTCGTCGCCGCCGATATAGTTTTTCATCTCAACAGGCTGACGGGCGACGCATGGCCCTCGCAGGAAACGATGGCAAATAATTTACACTTGGGTCTGCGCACCGTCTCGCGAGCGATCAGTGAGCTTGAAGGGAACAACGAGGCTGGACGATGCTACGTCACATCGTGGTTCGACGGTCGGTCGAAGGTGTACAAACTGTGCTTGGACGTCGTGAAGCGCAAACCGGCGCAACCGGAGTCGGCCGACACACGCCAAATCCGACATCAAACACACGCCAATTCCGACACCGAACACACGCCAAATTGGCACACTAACCCTTTAAGAGAACACGTTGAGATAACCCAATCCCCCCCGACCCCCCCGAGGGGGTGCGCCCCGACGGGCGCTCGGCCCCACCCGCGAAAGCAAAAGAAAAAAGGTCAGCCGAAGGAAGAAAGGACGGAGCTACCTGAAGATTGGACACCGTCGAAGGATGATGTTCGCTACGGAACCGAAAAGCTCGGGCTCAGCGAAGAGCAAGTTCAAGATTACGCAGAGGACATGCGGTTGTGGGCAGGAGCAAACGGCAATCGGCCGGAGGCACGCCGGAAGGGGATCAACGGCTGGAGTTTGCAGTTCAAGGGATGGATGCGAAGAGGGGAGGGCAAGTGCGCCAAATGGGAAAGGTGGGAGTCTGATCTCTAGATCGCGCGCTAGAAAAGCCGTTTGGCCAGCCTGCAATCGAGATCAGCCGATCGCATATACTTGCCGCCTTCGACCGCCACTGGCAAGGTCATGTCGGGGGGGCACCCGGGCTTGGGCCCGCGGAACGGCCACCCCCGCGCAAGAGGCGGTTTCCGGGGCAGGGGCACCCCGGACCCAAACTGGTCATGAACGCGCCTGAGCTGCCGCCCGGCCTTAGTGTTCGTTCGCCGGGGAAAAGGCAGCGGCCATGGAGTAGGTCGCTGAGGCCTCACGCGAGGCCATTCTGAATGTTCAGGCGAGCGCCGCGTTTAGGGCCGTGTTTTGAGAGCTGACGTAATTAGCCGGTTCATGAATAGGCTTAGCGATACGCTCAACGACGACTTGACGTTGGCTTTTCGATCTCCGGAAACGAGCCGCTGAAGTCCCACTCGGAGGCTGCCGGGGCAGCTGCGACCTAGAGGGTCATTCGGCGTGAATTTTTGACCCCCTGAGCCGGGGGATCGGCGTCCAAAATTGACCCCCTCCTGATTGGCCTGATGCGCTGCTTGCTTTGATTCGAAGCAGGCGCTGGGGGATGCTGACGGTGGAGACGATCGGGCGGATTCGGCGTGAGCATTTTCTCAAAGGCAAGACGATCAAAGAGATTGCGCGGGACCTGAGGGTGTCGCGGGACACGGTCCGCAAGGTGCTACGGTCGGGCGAGAAAGCGTGAAGTCCAGACCCGACCGAAGCTTGGGCGATGGACGGACGAACTCGATGTGCTGCTGGTCGGCAACGCGACCAAGCCCCCCCGCGAACAGCTGACGTTGATCCGTCTGTTCGAGGGTCTTGGCGGGCGTGGTTATGACGGCGGCTACGATGCCGTGCGTCGCTACGCTAGGCGCTGGGCCAAGGAGCGCGGGCAAGCGACGGCCGCGGCCTACGTGCCGCTGAGCTTTGCGCCAGGAGAGGATCAACTGGAGCCACGAAGTCGTCTTGCTGAGCGGCGTGACGGTGATCGTGAAGGTCGCCCATGTTCGGCTCTGTCATAGCCGGATGCTGTTCGTGTGAACCAATCCGCGCGAGACGCAGAAGATGGTGTTCGACGCGCATGACCGCGCTTTCGCTGTTCAAGGGCGCCTGCGGACGCGGCATCTACGACAACATTAAGACCGCGGGAGAGACGGTCTTCGCCGGTCGGGACCACCTCTATAATCGCCGCTTCCTGCAGATGTGCAGCCACTACCTTGTCGATCCCGTGGCCTGCACGCCGGCGTCGGACTGGGAGAAGGGTCAGGTCGAGAACCAGGTTGGGCTCGTCCGCCAGCGGTTCTTCACGCCCCGATTACGGTTCAAGACATACGAGGAGATGAACGCCTGGCTGCTCGATAAAGTGTATCGCCTACGCCAAGGTGCATCGCCATCCGGAGCTGACCGAGCAGACCGTCTGGCAAGTGTTCGAGGCGAGCGGCCGAAGCTCGTTCCCTATGCCGGTCGGTTCGATGGTTTCCATGCCGTGCTGGCGTCGGTCTGGAAGACCTGCCTGGTGCGCTTCGACAACAACAAATACTCGGTCGCAGCCAGTGCCGTTGGGCGGCGGTCGAAGTTCATGCCTATGCGGATAATACGCCAGGATGGGCGGATCGTCGCTGACCATCGCCGCTCGTTTGGGCGCGGCGACACAGTTTACGACCCCTGGCGTTACGTGCCGGCGCTCGGCCGCAAGCGCGGCGCTTGCCCAACGGGGCGCCCTTCAAGGACTGGGTGCTGCCGGCCGCGATGGAGCGCGTGCGGCGCAAGCTCGCCGGCGTCGCCGACGGCAATAGGCAGGTGGTCGACATCCTCACTGCAGTGCTCACCGATGGGCTACCGGCGGTCGAAGCTGCCTGCGCTGAGGCGATCGCTCATGGCGTCCACTCCGCGGATGTCGTCCTCAATATCCTCGCCCGCCAGCGCGATCCGGACCCACCCGCCATCATCGTCACCCCGGCCGCGCTGACGCTGCGCCACCCACCGATCGCGGACCGTGCCCGTTACGAGAACCTCAGGAGGAATATCTGATGGAACGCACCGAACGCTTCGACCTCATGGGCGAGCTCAAGCTCTATGGCATGAACCCGCGCTCGCACCGTCTCCGAAACCCCGGCCAGCTCCCACGGCGCGAGCGCTACCGCCAAAACCCGCCGCTCAAGGGGGTCAAAATTGGACGCCAATGCGGGGTCAATATTGGGCGCCGTTTGACAACCGATGTTCGAATGTTCGAAGCTGAACTTAGCGCGGGCTTGCGCCACCGCGATGTTGATATTGCAATCGAGGACTGCTGCTGCCGGTCGTTATGACGAGATGTCCCGCGAGCTTCGGCAACCAACCCCTGACCGCCGCGGTATTTCACTAATATCCGTCACGTATCGAGGGATTCGGAAGCCGGTGAATTGATTCCAGCTGTTGAAAGCGGTGCCTTGACGTTGCGTCGCATCCAAGCTTATCTTCGTCGAAAGGCAACCCCGACCCCGCGAGGTAGGTCACGGAGCCAAGCCCCCAAACCCGGCTTGGAAATCCGTTATGGTTCGCTTTGTTGCTACAAAAGAGCTGCGTACCCGTTGGGGTATCGCCTATTCGCGCTCTCAAATATTCCGAAAAGTTAAGGCTGGCAGCTTTCCTGAGCCGGTTAAGCTCGGAGCCAATCGATCGGCGTTTGTTGAATCAGAAATTGCCGAATGGGTCGCCGCTCGCATCGCTGAACGAGATAAAAGTACCTCGTTCGTCGAGGTGGCGCGATGAAGAGCGCCGATCAGCTTAGCTTGTTTTCCGAATACGCGCTGGCGCAGGGCGTGCTTGAAGAGGCGAACGAGAACCGAAGTTCCGACGAGAAAGGCGAGGGTCCCGGTGAGGGCGGTTTTTGCGGCCGGGCCGAAAAAGCGCCGGCGGTAGATTTCTCGAGATCACTATTTTTATACATAGGCAGAAGAGACACCGGCATCACAGTTTGTCCAGATGCTCGCCACCCAAACATGTGGCGAATCCGGCACCGAGACGGCCGACTTTCTGACATCGTCAATCTCGCCCGTGCCAAGGACGCGGCTCTCGACTGGGCGCTAAGGGGCCGCGGCGGCCTGACCAACGGCGAATTGATCAACTGGAGGCATACCCGCGAGGACGCCTCAGAAGCCCAGGGGCAGCCTGTTTCGCCTCGCAGGCCCAGGGAGCCCAGCGAGGCCCACTTCGGGCGCGGTGAGCCCCATGCCGACGTTTAACGATGCTCCGCCTCCCGGGTCCGTGGCTGCGTTGGGCGGAAGCGTGCGGTGCGACAAAACCGGTCGCCACGTTGTAGCGCCCGGGCCGGGTTGCAAACCCTCCGATCGGTCGTTGAGCGTATGGTTCGATGCGGATGGAAAACCGCGAGTACATTGGCACCGGGGCGATTGGCGTGTTGCCCAGGCGTATATGCGCGAGCGACTGGGCCTACCGAAGTGGTCGCCTCGCAAAAAGGCGCCGCCCGCGGCCAAAGGCGATCCCGCTTTCGCGCGTCTGCGTTTGCGCGAGGTCCTGCGCGTCCTAGACCCCGGGGTGTCGAGAGAACATTTTACCTTTCTGATCAATGAAGCTCGGAATGCCGGGTTAGCGCCTGGTCAACTGGCCGCACTGTGTCGGCTATATGATTTCACCGCACAGGACCTTAAGGAGATCCTGATTAAGCCCGCGCGCCGCTATACTGCCGGAGCCGCCGCCAAAGTTTTAGGCCTGACTTATGCCCGACGCATGAAATTGAAGATCAGGACCATCGGTGCCATCGATATGGATAAAGCCGGCTGCGAGCGCGCTCGGCGAGATCGGTGGAACGCGAAGAGACGGGCACAGCGCGCAGCCAAGCGTGATGACGGTGTGATCAATGAAATTATCCTGCGAGCTGACGCCGCGAGGCGCGCCGCTACTCTTAGAAACCGCGAATTGCTGAGCTCCCGGCTGTGCCGGTTGATGGCCAGCGGCGGACCTCTGGACGCTCCTGGCGTCAATAGGAGGTTTCCAAGTTCAGAAGGTAGGACTAAGAACTATTTCTTCTAGAAAATGGGAGAGAAGGCATACGCGGGAAAGCGCGCTGGCGAAAATCGAACCCCGCCAACCGGAGACGAGCTGATTCTCGGATCGAATTGCGGGAAAATTGGACGCCGTCTGCAGAAGCTCGCGAGTACGGCCGTAAGCTGGGTCTGAACGACGAATGGATTTCGTGGCATGCCGAAAGCATGCGTTTGTGGGCGGGGGCTAATTCGCACAGGGCGGTGGCTCGCAAGGCCGGTGAGAACGGATGGCATCGCACATTTTTGAATTGGATGCGGCGCGAGACCCGTAGACCAAAGGGCGGAGACTGGCAGTACTGAGGAGACTTCCTTTCATGCCTCTTCAGTTCAGCAAAGGCGTTCACCTAATCGGTGTCGCTTGGCCCCGTTCGTGGCCCTGTCCAGCCGCCGCTCATGTTGGCCCCATGTGCGGGGCATCCACCGCGCTCGTCCAGTAACTTTAGAGGCCGATACGCGTTCGCCCTCAATGCGGTCGCCGCGACAGACTTCAAAGCTGAAGGTGTCCGCCTCTTATCGGTCCGTGCCTGTCGTGCCTGGTAGAAACCTTTTAAAACAAAGCCTCGAATACTAAAGAATCGGGATCCTCTCCTCTCGGTCCTTTCCTGGGCACCAACTCATCCAAGATCGCCGATGCGATCAAGAAGATGAGCAACAACAACGGTTTCTGCTTTCGTCGGTGGTACACACGAGAGGTACACATGATCACCTGATATCTAACCCGACGAAGCATCCGCGCACGGGGACGTGCTACTATCGCGGTCTTTTCCGGCCGACCTGAGCGACGAACTGAGAGGCAATTCCGCTGCGATTTGAGCCACGCGCTTTCCGTCACGGAACATGCGCACCGCACCCTCAGCCATGGCAGCCTGCCAACTTGGGCGCCACGAGCGTGTCGCCTTCCCGGGCTTAGTCAAGAGACGCTTCGATCTGCGCTCGCTCTCCGACCGACGACGAGTATTCCCGGAACCTTCTTGCATGCGCACGCAGCTGGGCCGAGGCCTGGCGGTTTCAATGGTCCGACGTAGTGAAAACCTTTGTAAAAGGGCCTCGAACTCTAAACAATTGCCTTTGTTTTGGCAGTGACGAAGACGCGTTTCCTTGGCTCGTTCATCGAGGGCCAAAAAGGTCGCTGTCTAGCTCGTGGGCGGAGTTTTCCCGCCCGCCGTGGGGCGCCCCGGAACCCGGCCGGTGGCCTGGCAGCTAATCCTTAGGGGTAGTCGCAGCCGGGGTACCGCCGCGACATGAGAGCTGGCCCAATCCTAAAAAGAGCTCGCCGCGACTGGTTTCGCCTTCCGCCTTGGGTAGGCGGCTCAATTTGCGGTGCGGCGATGTCGGGGGGGGCGCCCTTGAGCTTTGGCACGTCGTCGTTTCGATCGCGGCCGGCGCTGACGCGTTTGCCCGGGGCAGGAGCACCTAAGGCACAGACTGGTCACCGACATTACGATCGATACAAACGGCACAGCTGATTGCCCCTTTTTCGACCAGCCGGAGGGCCTAGGCGTAGTCCTTTGGCATACGCGTATGCCCGAGACGTTTCGAAGGTCGAAGCTATACCGGCGTCGCATCGCCGCGCTTCTCAAGCGCGAGCGGCGATCGCCGGCCAAAAGCCGGTCAACGCCAAGCCAGTCTTACGCAGCCAAAGCCTGCCGTCGACAGGCAGAAATTCCACTTACCGTCCTGTGCAGCTTTCCGGCACTCGCCAGCGTATTTCAGGCGCATGGTGTTCCAATGTCCGGGAGGCCGCTGGCAATGGAGGGAGTGATGCGCGTCGGATTGAGCCTCGCGCCCTAGGCAAGGGGCAGCTTTTCGCCCGATCTGTAGGCCTGCTGGCCGGGCTGTGGCGGCTCAGGACGCATTCTGGGCTGGAGGCATCTTCCCACGCCGGCTGGTCACTGAACGCGCCCGTGCGGCCCTACCGGCCTTTGGTGCTGGCACCGGGGGGAGAAGGCGGCATACAACTAGAGGCGGCGCGCACGAGCGAGAAAGTTAGAAACAGCCGATGCGTGCCATTGCCCGCCGCGTGGTGAATGTATTCCGCGCTGATTGAGCGACCTGGCTAACGCGTCAAGCGTTTTGACTCCGCTCGCCTGAAGCGCGCTGATCAGAGGCAAGAGTTCGCCAACGAATCTGTCCGCGATTCCCACCTGAGCCGCTCTGCCGCGTTTTGCAGCTTCAGTTAGATTGCGAGGGTTGCCAAGCTTCGCTCCCGCCGCTCTTTTGGCGCCCAAGGCGGCCCGGGTCCTTTCCGATATTAGATGGCGCTCCTTTTCGGCCAATGCGGCATAGAGGTGCAGCATGAACGGGTCAGCATCACGTCCCAACTCCGCCACGATGAACGGTACCTTCTGCGCCATCAGACCGGCTACGAAGGCTACGTCGCGTGAAAGACGGTCGAGCTTCGAAACGAGCACGCAGCACCTCGCAGTTTTGGCAGCCGCTAGGGCCAACGCAAGCTGGGGCCGTCGGTCCAGAGCGTCGGCACCTTTACCCGTTTCAGCCTCAACAAATTCGCCGATGATCTCGATTTTCTCCAGTTCGCTGAATCGGGCGATCGCCGATCTTTGTGCCTCCAATCCCAACCCGGAGCGCTGCTGCCGCTGTGTCGAGACCCGCAAATAAGCAACCGCGCCTTCCATTTACAAACATCAATCCTCCGTTTGCCGTCTGTATGGAAGTCGTATCAGAGCAACATTATTGCTCTTTCCTGTTGCAGTGCACCGATGCTGAGCTGTGCGGATCGCGGAAGACATCGCTGTGGATGCGATAAGGGATCGTACTAGGATGGCCCCGGTCCTCCTGGGTTCACCCGCGCCGCGCTGGCGGAACGCCGGTGATCTCGTTGCTTGCGAGCACCGATGGGGCGCGGACGGCCTCAACAAAACCGCCCGGGTGGCCCCGGGCGGTAGAGACATCAGTGGCGGAGGCCGAAGAAGAACGGCGCCGAGCGCTCCCTACCGGTCTGCTTTTTTGCCGCTGACCTCCCGGTCGAGATAGGCGAGGGTGAGCTTGGCGACATTGGCGTCGACCCATTTCGCCATGCGCTCTTCCTCGGCGAGGCTTCGCTTCAGGAGCTGGACAGCCTTGCGGTCGTCCTGGCGCATGGCCATGGTGATGAGCGATTTATAGGCCGCGATCTCATAGGCTTCGAGGGCCTGATTGGCGAAGGCGTTCTTCAGGATCTCGTCGCCTGCAACCGAATGGGCGACCGCGGCCGAGTTCCCCATGACCTGCGTGACGAGGTCCTTGAGCATGGAGGGGGTCTCTTCATGCCGCTCCAGGATTTCGTCGAGGCGTTTGACCTGCTGCTCGGTCTCCTTGATGTGCTCGCGCAGACGCTTGGAGACGTCCGGATAATTTTTGATCCGGTCCACCTGCCTCTGCATGACCTGAATGGCTTCCTTCTCGACGGCGTGGGCGTTGCGCAGGCCCACCATGTAGATTTCGTGGACTTCCTCGCTCGGGTCTGTCGCGACACGGGGCGCGAACCCGTTGCCGCGCGCCGGCGTAGTTTTGCGGGCGGTCTTGCGGCGTGAAGAGGATGCGGTGCGCGGCTGGCTCGCCGGCTTTCGCTTGGTGGCACGTGCCATAACGATGTCCTAACTCGCCTTGCGGCGGCTGTAGGGTGAGCGGTTTGCGGGGCGCAGCGAAATCCCTTCGCGTTGCGCCTTGCTGCGGATCGCGGCCGGGGGCCGCTGCAGTTTGAGGCTGATGACGCCGGTGGGCGTATTGCCTTTAGCCAGTTGACGGAGTTCTTTCACTTCCGCGCTTTCCCATGGCTCGCCCGAGCGGCGTTTGTATTTCGGGTTCGCCTTGCGGGGGCCTTTGCGCCCGATCGGCGAGCCAGGCCTTTTCCAGTTCGCTTTCGCCATATCTCCTCCCGGAACTGATTGCGTCGCGGCGGGTTAAGCGGCGTGCTCCAGAGAAGTTCCTAATGGCCGCGCCAGCCCGGTGTCTCCTTGCCTCAGCCATTGGCGTGACGTTTGCGGTACCCCTGCGAAATCAAAACGGTTGCCCTAAAGGCGGCCGAGGTCGGTGCGACTGCAACCGGGGGAACCGTTTTGCGTTGGGAATTCGGAGGCCTCAGATGCAAAACTCCAGAGAGCGGGTGCCGGCCCACACCGATCGGTCCGTCAACGAACGGATCCGGCGGGAAACAGAGGAACGGGTTCAGTTCTCAACGAAATCGAGACGAGATCCCCCGGCGTCTCAAGGAGCTGGACGAGGAGTGAGACATTCAACGCGCAATTGAGGCGAATGCTGCGGCGCTCGCTTTCGCAGGCGTGACTTTGTGAGCTGCGCACGACAAGCGCTGGCTCATCCTGCCGGGCCTGGTAACGGCTTTCCTGTTCCAGCACGCCATCCAGGGCTGGTGCCCGCCGGTCCCGATCCTGCGCCGCCTCGGTTTCCGCACAGCCTACGAGATAGAAGAAGAGCGGCGAGCCCTCCAGGCAGTGCGCGGAGATTTCGATAACCTGCCCGACGGGAGCGCCAGAGGGCTTGCTGCCTTACAGATCGCTCGCTCCGCATGACCGCCGTCTCCGATAGCGTCACGAGCCGCCATTTTCCCCTTTCGGCGGGCGTATTCTTCGGTCTCGGCCTGGGAGGATTTTTCGATGGCATCATTCTCCATCAGGTGCTGCAATGGCATCACATGGTGAGTAGCTGGCACCCGCCGCATTCGGTCGAAAATCTGAAATTCAACACGCTTTGGGACGGCCTTTTTCACAGCAGCACTTATATCTTCGTCTTGATAGGACTGTTCATCTTGTGGCGCTCCGCCCATCGCCAGCATCTGTACTGGTCCACCAATCTCCTGATGGGATCGATGCTGATCGGCTTCGGTGCTTTCAACGTGGTGGAAGGCCTCATCAATCATCATCTCTTAGGCATTCACCACGTCAACGAGACTGTGCCACGCGACCAGTGGCTTCTCTGGGACATCGGATTTTTGGTTTGGGGCGCTGCCATGCTGGTAGCTGGCTGGCTGCTCGTCCGGGCGGGACGCAGAACCGAAGCGCAAGTTCGACAAAATCATCCAGCCCGCTAGATGAAAGCAGGATAGCAATTCAACTCTAGCGCAGTACGAAGGCCAAAGCCGCCGCTGCGCCGGTTAATAACGCTGTCGCCAGGATCCAGAGCCAGGATGTTGGATAACCCGTTGCGCGCTCAGGGCCAGCAAAATCGTCGGGCCTCGCGAGCTCCTGCCGAGATGCCAGTCTGATCTGTTTCGCCGAAGGCGGATGTCCTCCGGCCTCCTCGTCTGTCCCAAGAGGAGCAGCCGCCGGATCATTCGCGGCAACTTTATCGCCGGCGTGTCCGCGATCGATCGCCCGACGCAATTTGTCGACATTCATTTCCGGGTGCCTCGCTTATGAAAGAAAAAGCCCCGGGGACTTCCCGGGGCCCTCCCTGTTCAGGCGGCTAATTTAGCGTGCGCCCGGCGTGTTAGGGCCTCCCTTTGTAGTCCCTTGGGCACCGCCGGCCGTAGAGTCGGGCGAGCTGTTACCCCCGGGGGCTGCGCCGGTCGTACCTTTCGGGGCGATTTGCATGTTGCCGGAGGGCTTGGCCCCGACCGGCTTTTCAAGTTCGCCAGACTTGGACGTGCCTTGCGCGCCACCTGCGGTCGAAGATGGTCCGCTGGACTGCGCGGCGGCCATTGAAATGGAAAAGAGTGTCGCCGCTCCGAGAAGGGCAATTTTACGGATCATTGTGGACTCCCTTGTTGGCCTGGGATGGTGAAACCACCCGCAGGGCCAACCCTCCCGCACCCGGGACGTTCCCGACCGGACAGCGCCCTTAATTTCGCTTTCTGCTCGCACGGTTTATTTTTTAAACCCGGAATAGCTGCACCACCGGATTATCGATCGTCCGCGGCATCTTGATATTCTTACTTTCGCTACTCGGATTTGTTCTGTTTCGGCTTAGGCTTTTGCATGGTGACCACCGCGACTTGGATACCCAGAAAACAAAACGTGGTGTCAAAAAACGTCGGCTGTCCAACGCTGCGAGATAAGAAAATAAATGGTAGCGCACAGTGCTAAGATAGCCGCCGTCCTGATTACCCATATAACTCGTTCTGCAAACCGGCCGGCCCTTTGAAACGGGTTCGGTTCAAACGTGACCACCCGAGGCCTCCACTCGGATCAAGGCAGAACGGACACGGCTCGACGATCCCAAATCAGTCATGACAAAGCGGCCCAACCAAACCGACGCGGCGCGCATCTAACCTAAATGCGCGCCGCCCTTCGACTACCTGCCGCTCGTTTTGAAGTTTGGTGCGTCTTCAAGGTCCTTTTTGGTCATGCCACGCAGAATGATACGGTCGGGCTGAACGGTCCCGGACTCACCCGTGGTGCGATTGCCGTCTGACCGTTTTGCGTCCGTGGTAGCCATGTTTCCGCGACCCTGCTCCTGGATTTCCAGTGCCTGGAACGGGATGGCCACCTTCTTTTCACCGATACCGAGGAAACCACCGACGCCGACAATCACTGCAGCGATGTTTCCGTCGCGTTCGAGAACAATGTCGTCAATCTCGCCGATATTCTCGTTATTGGCACCGTAAACCGTGGTGCCCCGAAGATCTGAACCCATGATGTGGTCTGGGCTTGCCGAAGCAAGCGGCTGGGCGGTCTTTTGCCCAACCTGCTGAGGAGCAGGACGCTGTGTCTGCTGATCTTGCGCAGCACCACCGCCGGGGGCCTGGCCGACCTGTGCCGGATTTTGCGGCAGAGCCTGCGCGTGCTGCAGGTGTTGCTGTAGGGCCGGCAGAGTCTTCTGAGCCCAGGAGGTCAGTTCAGATGCGTCGCCGCTTTTGGCGTAGTCGGTAAACAACTTCACCGCGGCCTGATGAGCTTCGATCTGCTGGGCGCGGTAGAGCTGATAAAACTGACGACCGTCTGCCGACTGGAGCTTCTCAAGCTTCTGCCGATGCTGCGCGTCCATCTCGGCGGGAACCTGCAGTCCCGCGATGCCTTTCGCCAACAACTTCAGCTCGTTGCTGGTTTTGGTATGGTCATCGACCATCTTCCTGGCGAACTCCCGGGTCGCATCATCCTTCGATTTGTCGAGGGCAAGCTTGTTCGATTGAATTTCGAACATGTCGGAGATAGCGACTTTTTCGACGAACTGCCTGGTGGCGGCCGACGGGCCGGTCTGGTCGTTCTTTGACGGCGATTGCGGCCCTGTCTGTGCATAGGCCGGAACGGCTAACGCAAGACAGCTGGCGAGGATCATGCCGTATTTCATGCTGGCCTCCTTTGTAAAGTAACGTGGTGGTAATCCTTCGGCCCAACTCCAGGGAGAGTGCCTTGTTCCGCGGCCGGCGGACGAGGAGAAGCACGCGCTTTACTGGGAAGAGCGGCCCAAATTCAGCCTCCTCCTCGAGAAGGGGCTGGAGCGGCGTTCGCTGGGACGCTCGTCAGACGCGTTTTGACATTGGGGCGCTGCACGTGAAGCGCACTCTGCCCGACAACCGGACGACCGAATTCACACACGTGGACGGCGGCCAAGGCGTAGGGCGTGTTTGTATCAAAAACGCGGCCCCTCGCCGTTTGCCCGTAGGTCGGCCTATCCAAACCTGAGTTTCAGAACGGTGAGCGTGGCAGCCAGCGCAACAGCGATTGCGTTGGCGAGGATGATCACAACGTCGCCCTGCATGAACCCGTAAGCCACCCACAGGGCAAGCCCAGCGGTCAGCAGCAATGTCATCCGGAGGGAGATATCGGCGGCTTCCCGCGTCCGCCATGTTTTCCATACCTGTGGCGCATTGGCGGCGGTAGTCAACGCCGCCGCCATGAGCCCGATCAGCGTGACGGCGTTCAGGGGCAAGGGATCATTTCTTGAAATTGGGATCGCGCTTCGAGCGAACCAGAGAGGGGTCTTCGTAAAAGCGGCCTTTGGTTTTCGGCAATTTCTTTTTGACGGTCTTCTTTGCTTTCGACTGTTTCGGCATGTCGTTCGTCCTTTCGAGACCAGCAGGTACGACGCCCACTAAGCGATCCCTTGCGGGAACATGACCACCTTCACACAACCATCCTGTTTGTCGCGGAAGGTTTTGTACAAATCAGGACCCTCTTCGAGATTGGCGGTGCGATGGGTGATAACAACGGTTGGGTCGACTTTTCCTTCCTCGATCAGCTTCATGAGGATCGGCATGTATTTGTGGACATGGGTCTGGCCGGTCCGCATTTTCAGACCCTTGTTCATGAACGCGCCCATCGCGGTCGGCACCGCCGAACCCATGTAAACTCCTGGTACGGAGACGACGCCGCCTGGCCGGCAGGACAGGATGGCGTCGTTCAGGGCATAGGATCGATCAGAAGCCGAGACGACCGACTGGACGGCAGAGGTCACGCGCTCCATCGTGGTCTCAGAGCCTAGGCTTTCCATACCGACAGCGTCGATGACCGCGTCCGGACCCAGACCGCCGGTCAGCTCCATGAGCTGATCGTGAACGCTGCCGTCCCTGAAATCGACGGTCTCCGCACCGAGCGATTTCGCAAGCTCCAGACGTTCCGGGACGGAATCGATCGCGATGACCCGTCCGGCCCCGAGCACGAAGGCTGAGATGACGGAGAAGAGACCGACCGGACCGCAGCCCCAAACGGCGATGGTTTGGCCGGGCTGGATGTCGCAATTCTCCGCAGCCATGTAGCCGGTCGGAAAAATGTCCGATAGAAACAGGACCTGTTCGTCGGAATAGCCATCCGGCACGACGAACGCCCCGAAGTCGGCATAGGGGATGCGCACGTATTCGGCTTGGCCGCCGCGGTAGCCACCGGTCATGTGTGAGTAACCGAGCGCGCCCGCGACCTGATAGCCGATGGCCTTTGCCTGCTTATCGCCCTCCCGGTTTGTCCGCTCGCAACACGAGTAGAGCTCCATCCGACACATCCGGCATTCGCCACAGGCAAGGCAGAACGGGATGACGACGCGGTCGCCGATTTTCAGTCGCTTATTCTCGCTGCCGACCTCGACCACTTCGCCCATGCACTCATGGCCAAGAACGTCGCCGCTTTTCATTTCCGGAACGAAGCCGCCGATAAGGTGAAGGTCAGAGCCGCAAATCGCGCAGGCGGTGACTTTGATGATCGCGTCCCGGCCGTCTTCAATCGCCGGGTCGGGCACGGTGTCGCAACGGATGTCGCCGCGTCCGTGATACACGAGAGCTTTCATGTCTGGCTCCGCCTGCAAGATGAAAAAAAAGGGAGGCAGAGCCTCCCCGTGATGCTCACTATTCTGCAGCCTGGCGCGTGCCGCTGTCGTTGATGGCAGCTTCGGCCAGTCGGGTGAGGGCCTGATCGGTGGCCTTTTCTTCGTCGAGCGTCTGCTGAAGAAGCTCCGCAGCCTCGCTCATGCCGAGCTCATGAGCCCATGCGACCAACGTACCGTAACGCGCGATTTCGTAGTGCTCCACCGCCTGGGCACCGCCAAGCAGCCCCGCGTCGAGAGCCGGCGAGTCCTCGAAATCTTCCATCACTTCTTCGCCTTCCTCGACCAGACCGAGGATCGCAGGGCAGGTCTTTCCTTTGGCGGGTTCGTCGAGGAGGGAGAAAACCTGCTGCAGACGTTCGATCTGCCCTTCGGTCTCTGCCACATGCTTCTCGAAAGCGGCGCGTAATTCGTCGGAATTGACGGCTTTGGCCATCTTCGGCAATGCGACGAGGATCTTGCGTTCGGCGTAATAGATGTCTTTGAGGTTTTCCTTGAAGAGGTCTTGCAGCGTCTTTCTCTGACCCGGCATTGCGGTCTCCTGATACGGTCAAAATTTGTGAGGTCGCCAAACCGTGTCTGGATGGCGAGAACTCAATGCGCTGGGTCTCATCGTGTTCCGCCGACTACGCATGGACGTCCGGAAAACCGTGCCCACACCCAAGCAAAAGAAAAGCCGCCCGGCGTGGGGCGGCTTTCCGGCTGATCGCCGGGAGGGGAGCGTTAGGCGATCTCTCACTCTTCAGACGACGCAGCCGCTTATCGGTTCTGGCCGCCCTGTTGTCCGCCTTGTCCGGGCTGCCGGTTCTGCTGCCCGGGTTTCTGCTGACCGCCTTGCCCACCTTGCTGGCCACCCTGGCCGGGCTGCTGGTTTTGCTGGCCCGGATTCTGCTGACCACTCTGACCACCTTGATTGTTCTGATTCATGCAAGTCCTCCTTTGGGTTGCACCAGTCCAACCGGCCGCTGACCCGGACGTTCCAAAGATTCTTCGTACGGTGAGTTCAGCTTGACGTTCTCGCGAACTACCGAACGGGCCAAGCGGCCAGGACGTCCTCCGCCGACGCCGTATCCACCTGGTGCGTGAACCGGCCGTGAAAAACCTTGAGCATCGCGTCGTGTCCTTCGTCGGACGAACTGCAGATCGCGTCCTCAATCAGAACCACGCGCCATCCTGCATCGACCGCGTGAAGGACTGTCGCAAGCACGCATACATCGGTTTCTGCGCCGGTGATGACGAGCGTGTCTGCAGCCATTGCGACAAGTTTCGCTCGCAAGTCCGAGCCCACAAACCCGGAGTAGTGCATTCTGTCTATGACAGTCGCGGGCGGGACAAATCGCGCCAGTTCCGGCACGAGGTCGAGCGCGCCGGGCTTGAGATTGGCAGCGCAGTGCATCCGGCCAGTGGGCATAATAACTCTGCCATATACCGCGCGCTTCAGATGGATCGTGCGGCGTCAGGAAACGCGTGAAGATCGTTCGCTCGGCATGCCGTGCCGCGAGCTCGGCAATCACCGGCAGTACTCTTGGCATCCATGGCGTCGCCCAGACGCCGCCTGGGTGAGAAAATGTTCTGCATATCGACGCATAAACGTTCGCTCGCTCAGGGTCTTCGAAAGCCCTGACCCCATCGCGATCACCTTCCACTAGACGCCTGGGATAGCCGTGTTCTCATGGCAGTATTTGGGGCCCTGTCATCCACATAAAGCCAAGGACAGCCCGGTCCGGAACAAGTCCCGAACCGGGTAGGCGGTTTCAACGGAAGGTCTATACGACCGAGGCCGGCATTCGTGCCACGGACATCAGCGGCTGAGCGACCTGGTCGAGGAGTTGATCGGCATTCTGCTCTTCGCCGAGCGACTGCGTCATCAGATGCACAATGACCGGCTGATGAAGCTGGAGGGCGAGATTCCTAGCAGCGGTGTAGGCAGCGATCTCATAATGCTCCACGCGCTGCGCTACGCCGATAAGGGCCAAGTCTGCGGACGCATCGTCCTTTGCCTGGCCCTCATCCATCACGTCCTCGCCTTCTTCGACGAGGCCGGCCATTCCTTTGCATGGTTTGGCCCGTACCGAGCCGCCAAGGATTTTGAGGCTCTCGTTCAGACGCTCGACCTGGAGCTCCGTCTCGCCGAGATGCGTTCCGAACAGTAGCTGAAGCTGCGAGGTGCGGGCTGCCTTCACCATCTTGGGCAATGCTTTCAGCAGCTGCTTTTCGGCATGCAGTATGTCCCGAAGCTGATCGATCAGGAGATTTTCGAGCGCATCGGACGCACCTTCGGAGCTGGCAGCGTGGATCGCCGGGCTGTCGCCGTTCAGCTCATGCATGTTCTGGAACGCGGGTGCTTCCACGTATTCCCAGGCTTCGCCCTCGTTCCACGGGCCGCGGCCATCGACCTCGCCGTGATCTCCCTCACCGGTGGAGTCGTTGAAAAACTGATCGACAAGCCCCGGCGTCGGCGCGATGCGCCCGATCGTGAAGGGCGGTCTGCCCATCGTCTCGAGCGCCGCGGCGAAGGCCTTCATATGTGTGATTTCACGGGTCATGAGGAACTGCAGCGCGTCTTTCGTCCCGGAGTCACGGCAGAAATTGATCAGACGCTCATAGACGATCTTTGCGCGCGCCTCGGCCGCGATATTGCTGCGCAGATCGACGTCCAGTTCACCGGTGATTTTCAGGTAGTCGGCGGTCCACGGATTGCCCTGCGAGTTGAACAGGTTCACGCCGCCGCCGCCGGCAATGGCGATCAGAGGATCGGCCTCGGCTTCTTCGCGGATCGACTTCATAGGCTTCAGATGCATGCGAGCGAGCGTGCCCACGATTTCTAGATGGCTCAGTTCCTCGGTGCCGATATCCATCAGCAGGTCTTTGCGGCCCGGGTCCTCGCAGTTAAGTCCCTGGATCGAATACTGCATCGCGGCTGCGAGCTCTCCATTGGCGCCGCCAAACTGTTCCAGCAACATGTTGCCGAAGCGGGGGTCGGGCTCGTCCACGCGGACCGTGTACATGAGTTTTTTGACGTGATGATACATGGGAACCCCTGCTGAGATGCGCTGTCGGATGAACTGGAGTAATTTCAACCTTGCCGGGAAGCCGTAGTTCCTGCTGGGGTCGTTGAAATATAGACGGCGCGCCACGGAGACCGGGGCCTGAAGCCAACGGCGCATCTTCAGGAACGCTTTTACGAAACCGCCGCCCGCGTTTTCTTTGTCCGCAAACCACTCTATCTGACGATCTCAGCTAAACGGAACGCCAGGAGACGCGAAGATGCGGGAAAAGCTGATCGACTGTCTCGTGATCGGTGCCGGGCCCGCCGGTCTTACTGCCGCGACCTATCTTGCCCGGTTCATGCGCGACGTGCTGGTTCTTCACGGCGGGGCAAGCCGCGCTTCGCTCATCCCCCTCAGTCATAACGCTCCCGGCTATCCGGACGGCATCAGCGGGCCGGCTTTGCTTCGCGCGCTCGAGCAGCAAGCACTCAAATTTGGCGCAAGCATCGTCAAAAGCCGGGTGCTCGCTCTCAGCCGCCGCGGCGACCTTTTCGCCGTGGCTCACCAACATGGGACGGTTTGGGCAAGGCGTCTCATTCTGGCGACGGGTATCATCGACCACGCTCTCCCTCTGGAGGATATCCCGGGCGCGTTACAGAGCGGGCAGCTTGGCTATTGTCCGGTTTGCGATGCGTATGAGGGGAGGGATAAGCGCATCTGCGTCATCGGCCCGGCAAAATCTGCAATTGCGAAGGCCATGTTTCTGAGAACATATTCGACGGACGTCACGGTCATCTGCCCGGAGCTTGATCCGGGCGAAGACGACGCAGGCAATGGCCGGATCAGGATCGTGACCGGCCGGGTAACGGCTGTATTGCGACGAGAAAAGATGGCGGTCGTCCTCGACTCGTCTGAGACTTATGAATTCGATCTTGTATACCCAGCCCTGGGCTGCAGTCCGCAGTCGACCCTTGCGACGAGAATTGGCGCCGAGACAGATGCAGACGGCGCGCTCCTGGTGGATCAACACCAGCAAACCTCTGTCCCCGGGCTGTACGCAGCCGGCGATGTTGCGTCACAGCTCGACCAGATAGCGGTGGCGTTCGGCCATGCCGCCATCGCTGCGACCCATATTCACAACGATTTGCCGAAAACCTGCGGGTCGGCGGCCACCGGAAGGGCCGATTAAGGCCGCATACCAACCTTGGCGAGGATGAGCCGGGTGAGCCTCAGTCTCACGAAGCTTAGCCCGGCCGCAACGATGTGCGCGCCGGGCTTTTTTCGCTGCGGGGTTTCCGCAACAGCGAAGATGTTTATCGACGGCGGTCGGGCCTTGGCGGCGCGGCGTCATATATTCGGTCAGCGTACGCGAGCCGCTGAGGCTTGGTCACGCGTAAGCCAAGTTCTTTCACGCGGTTTTCGATGCCCGCCCTAGGTCTGCCGAAACGGACGCATAGTCGAGCAACGCTGACACCCTGCGCAACCGCCTCGCGCAGCGCAGCATCCTCTTCTTCTGTCCAACCCCGGTGCAGCGATTTTCTAGGCATCTTGCTTCGTCTGGATTGAACGGCTGAGCCGTCGCAAACGTACTTCGATGGCCCTAGTCGTTCGCTTAAATCGGACCGATAGCCGCTGTAGGCTGACGCCTTCAGCTGCTGCTTTCAGGAGCGCTTCGTCTTCTTCGGGAGTCCAAGCTGGTTGTAACATGACGGCGCGAAATGGTCAGTAGACTGGAATAGGCGCGAATTTATTCGCTAGTTGATCTTGGCGCTACGTCCTCTGACGTGAGAGGTGCTTCGGCATCAACCGATAAGGCGGCTCCACTACGTCATTTGACACTCAATCCCACGTCCCGGGCTCGGCCGCTATCTAGGTCGACCTCGAGCACCTGTACCGGCCCCGAATATTCTCCGCGGATAAGCAGGTTGAGGACAGTTTCTCGGTCGGCCGCAACCGGGTCGGTTTCGCGGTAATCGCGGCCAATTTTAGGGCCGTAATCGCAGAGCACGAAATAAATCGGGCTTCCCCGGGAGGGAGCGAGGGGCGGGGACGCTGTCATACTTAAAAACCTGACGCTACTGCACAGAGGCCTGCACGGACGTAGTTTCAAAGCGCCCGGACCTGCGAAGTTCCGCGGAGTCAGTATGCGTAGAGTAGCGATTGACTGCCTTCGATGCGGTCACACGGCGACAATCGCCGAGGACGACCTCGAGAACCTGGGATTTTCACCTGACGCATCGCTGGTGCTGGTGACGAAGCGGCTGATCTGTTCACAATGCCAGAGTAAGGCCGTTAGAGCTTACCGTTACATTGATGATGATTCACAGCCCCTTTTTCCTCTAGTGTCATGACGGACCTACATCCAGCCAACAGCCCATAACGCGATCCCCAAATCGCGACAAGGGTCGCAAAGAGGAGCCCAAGTCGGTGAAACGGCAAAACCCGCTCTTCACATCCCCAGTCTCCGGCCGACATGCGTTGGACGAAGCGTAAAGAGAATGGCCGATGGCCGGCCGAAGTTCCAAAACCCTCCATTCCCACCAGAGCGATCACGGTCCCGACCGGGCGGGACTGGATCCATGAGGTGAAACAGGACGGCTATCGGCCGCTCGTGCGGCGGTCCGGCGATGCCGTCCAGGTCATCACCCGCGGCGGCTATGACTGAACCGCTCGCTATCCGGCGATCGTGCAGGCGGCACTGCGGTTGCCGGCCGAGCATTTCGTGCTGGACGGGGAGGGCGTGGTCGAAGGCGATGGCGGCATTGGCGACTTCAAGCTGCTGCATTCCCGCAAGCATGACCGACGCTGCCAATTGATCGCCTTCGATCTGATGCAGGTCGGCGGCCGCGATCTTCTGCCTTCCGCTCGACATGCGGAAGGGCCTGCTCGCCGAGTTGCTGGATGGCGCCGCCGGCGGCATCGTCTATGCCGATCATCCGGAAGGGAGCGAGGGCATCCCCATATTCGAAGCCGCGTGCAAGATTGGGCTCGAGGGCATTGTCTCCAAGCGCCGCGACAAGGCCCACAAAACAAGCCAACCGTCTCACCGCACCTCGGAATCGGTTTCTGATGTGCTCGGTTTGTCGCGGCTTCTTCGTTTCGTGGGCTGGCTATAGGGCTGCACTTCTGAAATCGGCAGTCGTTGAAGGGGCTTTATCTCCAGTGCCAGCGTTGCCGCACGTTGACGAATAGCGCATTGAGGTCGCTTAAGACGAACGGCCAGGCGTTGAATGCAGACGCCCTGCGACAGTGTCCTTCTTAAGCTCTTCGTCTTCGTTATCAGTCCAGCATTTCTTCCGCATGTCTCGACTTCGCTTTATGGCCGTTTGATCAATCCACCATTGAGCTTCGCCGGAACACCATCGGCCCGTTATTGGTTTCCAAATCAGCGCTTTTTGGGAAAGCGGGCGACCAAACGATTGTCCCGCCAGAGTTCAAGTTCCTGGCCGTCCACATATCGTTTAGCCGTCTTCACGGCCTCTTCGTCGTCGGCGCAGTCGATAGCGACGGGAGGGCCGGAAATGTGAGCCCCGGCGTCAAGAAAATATAAGCGATAGGACGGCATGGCACTTATCGAGGTTCAGAAGCACGTTGCGAGGTCAAAGTTCCCTTACGGGGACAGTGTAAATAAAAAGTTGGCCCTGGGCTCAAGACGTCAGAATGTCGCAAGTCACTACCAGTGCAACGCAGACCTTTTGCCCGAAAGGGCGGTTGCGATGTGTTATGGAACGCCTGCCGCTCGGGCTATTGCGCTGGCGGGTGTCCTGCTATCACGGTCGTGGCCATGTTCGTCGACCGACTTGGCCGGCTACTTTCCCACTTTGCCCGGCCGCAGCAATGCGCGCCGGGCTTTTTCCTTGGGCGGATGGGAACGACGAGCCAATTTTGGCCCTTAGCCAAAATGGACTATGACGCTAACCGCCAGGCGTTCGCGAGGGAGTGGCGCCGCTTATTGCACAGACGGGACGTGGACTCTCGCACGTTCCTGCGGGACGCCATGCGCCTTGCCGCCGCCGTCTGTAACGAGCCGCGGACTAATCGGGGCGGCAAGGGGCAGAATCCATCACACGCGCCGAGTCGATCAGTTCCCCAAGATGCTTTTCGGCGTCGGCAGTGACGTGACCGTCGCGTTTAAGTGTCTGGATTGTTTGTTGCTGCCGCTCGATATCGGAGCGCAGGCGATTGAGCGTTTGGTCGATTTCAGGAGCTCGATTACCCATGACGCAGCCTCCTGTTCGCTGGAACCGGCACCTTAATGTAGACGGAGTTCCACATCAAGTCCGGGGCCGCATTCTGGGCACACAAGCGGTGACGCACTCCCCTGGAACCAGCAAACAGCGAGTCTGTTAGAATGTCATTGTACTGTACTGAAGCACCGCCATGGTGAGGGCGCGGAGAGGACGCCCAATCAGTGCCGCTAAACCGCTTGTGGGAAGAAAAATGCCGCGTTAGTTCTTCGACTACTTGGACCACCCGGACCTTAGCGACCAAGCCGGAGCTGAACTGCCATGCGACGCTGCCGCAAGGCAAGAGGCGCCTCTACGCGCTCAAGACATAAAGAGTACCTACAGTCTCATCAGTTTTACTGAGACCGACGAGATTGCCGTGCGTCGGGAAAACGGTGAGCATTTTTTCAAAGTTCGTTTGCGTTGATTTCGGCCGAGAGCAGCAGCGGTGACCGACCAGGCCAATTGGTACAAGATAACGGTGCGGGTGCGCGACCAGGACGTGGTCGTAGAGATCGACGCTTCTGAACGGGCTTGCGTTGCCTACGGTGAATGCG